>MRWG01000060.1_pt1 | contig 221409 bp, 200 predicted proteins | sample 1013341 | NCBI WGS metagenome assembly MRWG01 (sample SAMN06117577, study PRJNA244670) | biofilm metagenome | biome: Water; feature: Cathode Biofilm; material: Biofilm; isolation source: microbial consortium enriched at the cathode of a solar microbial fuel cell | place: USA: District of Columbia... | reverse complement strand
CCGGCGCCGAAGTCGATGACGACGTTTGAACCCTGCTGGCTCGCGGCGGCGAAGACTTCCGAGAACTCGTCGAAACTTGTCCCGAAGCCAGAAAGTTCAATCACATCGTCCGTCGTGGCGCCGGCTGTAAAGTCCGTATAGACATCATTTCCGTCGCCGAGTGCGAACTGGAACACATCGTCGCCCGTCCCGCCGGTCACCGTGTCGTTGCCGGTCGAACCGGCAAGCGTATCAAACCCCAGGCCACCGTTGAGAATGTCGAAGCCAAAGCCGCCAAACAGGGTGTCATTGCCGCTGCCGCCTTCCAGCGTGTCATTGCCGCCGTCACCGTTAAGCAAATCCGCACCGCTTTCACCTATCAGCAGGTCGAATCCAAACGAGCCGAAAATACGATCATCATCCGCGCCACCCCTCACGGTGTCATTGCCGGCTTCCGGCCGAATACGATCGTTGCCCGCGCCGCCATTGCCGATGTCGGAGCCTTGTCCGCCGAAGATGACGTCTACGCCGTCGCCCCCTTCAAGCGTATCATCGCCCGATGCGCCTCTAAGCGTATCATTTCCGGAGTTCCCCTGCACAAGGTCGTTGCCGCCAGCACCTTCCAGCCGGTCGAAGCCGAACCCGCCGGAAACCGTGTCGTTGTCATTGCCGCCGTTCAGACGGTCATTGCCGCCATCACCCATCACCAGGTCGTCTCCGTCGCCGCCCAACAGCGAATCAAAACCGTTTTCACCCTTCAAGACGTCATTGTCGCCGAGCCCATCCAGAGTATCGTTGCCGAACCCGCCGGACAGACTATCCTTGGACAATCCGCCAATAAGCGTGTCGTTTCCTGTTCCGCCCCAAAACTGAACCTGCAAGGCGGACCCGAGGTTTTCGCCGGAGAAAAAATCAGCTCCCGCGCCTCCATCAGCGATGAATGCCGTTGCATCAAGATTTTCTGTTGCAAAAGTCCCATCGATATAAAGCGTGTCTGCGCCATCGGCGCCGAGAAAAAGCAGCGCCTCAATGAAATATGCGCGCGCAATACCGCTTCCAGCGTCGCTAAAAACCGCATTCAGCGATCCGTCTATGTTCTGAGAGATGTCAACTCTGGTGTCGCCGCTCTTGGCGTTCAGTTGCAGCGCATCTGCGCCTATCCCGCCATAGAAACTTTCATCTGGACTATCCGCATCAAACTGGAAATTTTGAATTGTCGGTCTGGCGCTGCCCAAGGTGACTGTCCAGCGCCCATCCTGACCGGAAGGATTGGGAGAGCCTCTGAAGTCTGCGTACTGATTGAAGAACCAGAACGTCGTACCATCTACCGGATCAACACCTACACCTGAAAAGTCACCCCAGCGATTGATGGTTTGGGAGCTAATTCCCTCGCCTGCGCGGTTTCTGAAGTAATAATCGAGGCCGGGACTAAGCGTTTGTGCGGGCCCGAACTCGCCCGTCGGATCGTCAGCGCCGCGCAGCGCATAATAGGCGCCGGGAAAGACGGTCGGGCCTGACGCTGAAAAGTTGATCAGGACTGAGCCGTCCTTGTTGACGTTAATCGACGAATGATACGTATGGACGCCCGGCCCTATATCTTCTCCGCCGATATTTCCCTGTTGCAATAAAGAGATCGCGGCAGGGGATGTTGCGTCAAGCTCCACCCAATGGGTTGTTGTTTGTCCTGCGTCAGGTCCAGACTTCGGCGCGGTAGAGAAAGTCAGGTAAATCTTTCCTTCAAACCAAACGGCGGCGCCTGAATTGATGCGAGCATCGCCCGACCCAATGGTTTGCACCGTCCCCGGCTGTGTTGCGCCGGGCAGAAAGTTCAGGTTCTCATTGCTGATGTCGCCCAACGAAATCTGCTGGACCGAAAAGTCCGGTGTCCCTAATGGGTCCGTTACGTGAAAGACTTGCAGAATTTCGTTCGCACCGTTCGTCGCTCCGCTGGCCGACACCAGAAAAACGCCGGGACCGCCGGGCGAGTCATTCGCATATCGCACCGGCATGAGCGTTGCGTTAAATGCGCCGCCGCCAGCCGCCGCAACCGGATCGTGCTGCGTGAACGATATGCCGCCGCCATCATAAAGCCCGCTGTCGCCATCGCCCTTGTCAACGATCCATAATCGGTTGCCGGCGAAACTGACCTGACCATCTGCGCCGGGGTCGAACTGGAACATATTGGCGGAGATATAAATCGCTTCACCATCAACCGCGATCCCGGGATAGTCGCTCCATGTGTTTTCGCCGTCGATTTCGGTTGTGGCGTCAATCGATTGAACATGCCAACCATCCAGCGGATTGCTGGTTTGGGAAACGGCAACATTCAGGTGAATAACGTCATTGAAAGGATTCGAACCCGAGCCGTCAATTCCGGTGACTTCGAAGGAGACATAAACAAATCGTTCTGTGTAGGGATCGTATAATATATTCGGATCTACCGGCAGTACAAACGCACCAGGCACGACGCCAAACAGCGAGTCCAGAGTTTGAGTGGAAAGAAGGTTTCCACTCTTGTCGTAGATTTGCATTACATGATTGAGAACGGAGACCACGTGATCCTGCCCGACGGCGCCGTTGTGGTCAGGCGGAACACGATTGAACCCGATGATCCCGGCCAACTCCGTAATATTGATGCCGTCGATCTGACCAAGCAGTGTCGGCGCCGAACCAACAGTCCGCACGCCGCTGCTGAAATCAAAAGCCATTGTTCTCCTCCCCGGGCCCTGTTTTTCTAATCATTGGGCGCCAATCATAGCGGGCGCTACCATGGTTTGCTTCAAACATCTGTGAGTGCGGCAGGGCTCGCAAATGTCCATGGTTTGTTCTATATCGCGCCCATGCCAGAGCCCAGAAAACACCGCCCCGGATACGACCCGAAAGCAAGGCGCCCGAAAGTACAGCCCGTCACCGACTCCTCGGAGGTGACGCCGGGCGGGTTTTCGGAAAGCGTCGCGACCTATCACGCGCGCCTTGCGACGCCGCTTGAAAGCTGGACGCCCCATCGGCCCGAGCGCCCGGAAACGAAACTCAGAAAACCGCTGAGAGTGGTGTCGGACTACGAGCCCGCCGGCGATCAGGTGACGGCGATCCCTGAACTCACCGACGGCGTGCGTAACGAAGAATGGGACCAGGTGCTGCTCGGCGCCACGGGCACGGGCAAGACATTCACCATGGCCAAGATCATCGAGGCATGCCAGCGCCCGGCCCTGATCCTCGCGCCGAACAAGACGCTGGCGGCGCAGCTCTATGGCGAGTTCAAGGCGTTCTTCCCCGACAACGCGGTCGAATATTTCGTTTCCTATTACGATTATTACCAGCCGGAAGCCTATGTTCCGCGTACGGATACATATATCGAGAAGGAAAGTTCCATCAACGAACAGATCGACCGCATGCGCCACGCCGCGACGCGCGCGCTCTTGGAGCGCGACGACGTGATCATCGTCGCGTCGGTCTCCTGTATTTACGGCATCGGCTCGGTCGAGACCTACACCGCCATGACGTTCACACTGAAACTCGGCCAGGAGATCAGCCGCAAGAAACTCCTCGCTGATCTCGTGGCCCTGCAATACAAGCGCAACGACAACGCGTTTGCCCGCGGCTGTTTCCGCGCGCGCGGCGACACGATCGAGGTTTTCCCGGCACACTATGAAGACCGTGCCTGGCGCGTTTCCATGTTCGGCGACGAGATTGAAAGCATCACCGAGTTCGACCCGCTGACGGGCCAGAAAACCGATGATCTGGAAGAAGTCACCCTCTACGCCAACTCGCACTATGTGACGCCGCGCCCGACGCTTGCGCAGGCGATCACCGGCATCAAGAAAGAGCTCAACGAAACCCTCCCCATCATGCGCGAGGAAGGCCGCCTGCTCGAAGCGCAGCGGCTCGAACAGCGCGTGCAATTCGACCTTGAAATGCTCGCCGCCACGGGGGCGTGCCACGGCATCGAAAACTATTCGCGCTATCTCACGGGCCGCCAGCCGGGCGAGCCGCCGCCGACGCTGTTCGAGTACCTTCCGGAAAATGCGCTGATCTTTTGCGACGAAAGCCACGTCACCGTGCCGCAGATCGGCGCCATGTTCCGCGGCGACTTCAACCGCAAGCGCACGCTCGCCGAATACGGCTTTCGCCTGCCCTCCTGCATGGACAACCGGCCGCTGAAATTCGAGGAGTGGGAAAAGATGCGCCCGCAGACGGTGCATGTTTCCGCAACGCCCGGCCCGTGGGAGCTGGAACGAACCGGCGGCGTTTTCACCGAACAGGTGATCCGCCCCACCGGCCTCGTCGATCCGGTGGTGGAAGTGCGCCCCGTCACAGGCGACAAATCGAACCAGGTCGACGACGTCATCGCCGAGTGCAAGACAGTGGCGAAACGCGGCGGGCGCGTGCTCGTCACCACGCTGACAAAACGCATGGCCGAAGACCTCACCGAATATATGCACGAACAGGGCGTGCGCGTGCGCTACATGCATTCGGACATCGACACCATGGAGCGGATCGAGATCATCCGCGATCTGCGCCTCGGCGCGTTTGACGTGCTGGTGGGCATCAACCTGTTGCGCGAGGGGCTCGACATTCCCGAATGTCAGCTGGTGGCGATCCTCGACGCCGACAAGGAAGGGTTTTTGCGTTCCGAAACCTCACTGGTGCAGACCATCGGGCGCGCGGCGCGGAACGTCGACGGCCGGGTCATTCTCTATGCGGACAATATCACCGGCTCCATGGAGCGGGCCATGGGCGAAACCGAGCGGCGCCGCGAAAAACAGCTCGCCCACAACAAGGCCCACGGCATCACGCCCGCCACGGTGAAGGCGAAAATCGCCGAGATCGGCGCCAGCGACGATGAAGGCGCCAAAGCCGCCATGGGCCAGACGTTTGTGGGGCACAGAAACGTCAAGGGCGGGTTCGCGGAAGACGGCGCCGAGTTTGAGCCGGGCCATAACCTCAAGGCCCACCTCGCCGCGCTCGAAAAACAGATGCGCGAAGCCGCCTCGAACCTCGAATTCGAGGACGCCGCCCGCATCCGGGACGAGATCAAAAGACTTCAGGAAGTGGAACTGGCCGTCGCCGACGATCCACTCGCCCGTCAGAGTGCTATCGAAGATCGCGTCGAAAAAGCCTCAGAGGGCCGGATCAAGAAGTCCGAGGGGACAGTGAGTAATGTGCGGGGAAAGCCGAGGGGTAAACATTCCTAACTTAATTCTTGTTGAAGTTCATCTGGCGTAAATTGTTTGTCACAAATTTCTCCGCAGATGTGCCGTAAAAACTCAATTATTGGCTTATTCGCATCATCAAGATTCCAACCCTTTGCAGCTTTGAAAGCATCATAGGGCTTTCCTAATCCTTTTGGTTCGTATCCGTGAGCTGGCTCAAATTCAGGAGACATTACATACCGACCTGCACAGGACTCATTTTCACGTGCTTTGGTGATTAAATCCCAAATGATGTTATTTTCTTGCCAAATCGGGGTTTCTTCACCAGCACTATTATGTGCTTGATCTGCGTCAGAATCGTGAACAACATGATAGTCTTGATGGAAGTGATTCATAATTTTTTGATATCTTTTAATTTCATTTTTCGATGTGGCATTCAAAATATATATTTCTCTTTGCGGCGAAATCCCCTGCTCAGCTTTCAATCTTTCTAAAATGCACTGAATTACTACTTCTTCAGTATGCCCCTCAACTAAAATGACTTCATCAGCAAAAAGAAACTCAGTAATTTTGCGATTAAGCGAATATGCCAGCTTAAATGCATCTCGATCATTATCATTAAATAACTGAGATCCGATTTGCCGAGCTTTACTTCCGCTTTCATATCGCATGACTCGTACAATGTTCTGGTGGTTTTTTGATAAGTTTACAAGATTCGGACTGTGAGTAGTCGCCAATATTTGAAGTGGTGAATTACTAGAAAGCTCATATATCAAATCGCTAGTAAGCTTGACCGCATTGGGATGCAAAAATAGCTCTGGCTCTTCAAATAAAATTATTTTTGACTTATCAAAATTCTCCTCACCGATAGCAAGGTTTTTGTTTTTTGTCTTTTTTAGTTCAGCAAACTGACTATACAACCCCCGTAGTGCGCTTAAAATAAATTGCCGCTGCAATCCGTGACCCTGCTGGGCTAATGGAAGATTTGGACTTCCTTCTTGCGTTACAGAAATGGTAGCCTGTTTGTCGAATAGCGATGAGACGTTCTTCTCTGGATACAGACTTGAAATGTCAAACTGTGTTCCCGGAAACACCTGACCAACAATTAAGTTAAGTTGGTCTACGACTGAGCGTGTATAATCATCACCATCAATCGCGGTGCTCAGCGCAGTGATCGCTTCTGTAACAGCGACATATTCAGCCATAGTCTGAATATTTTTGAGCACAGCCTCCTTTATTAATTTTTGCAACACTTCGACAATTTCTTGCGGCTCCATAATCGCTCGAACCCAGATTGGTTCGGGCAACCGATTTTGCAGTATCGAGTCCCAACCTCCAAACCCTCCTTCGGTCCATTCACTTATAGATGGATCAAAAGTTTCTTTTTTATAGGCGCCGATGCCTTCCCATCGCTTTCGTACACGAGCTAACTTTGTTTCAGGAGAAAACCATTTTCCGACGTTGTCATTCTGCACATCAAGTTCGTCTTGGTTGTCGGCTAATAGTTCAGCCTCAATGACGACTGTGTTATTAGTGTCTTTGTTGTGAAAGTCTTCCAAATTTAAAGTGGATTTTTGCTTATACAATTTTTCATACGCATGCAGAATTGATGACTTTCCACTATTATTTTTTCCAAGGAGGTAAATTACATTTTCATTGAATGAAATCTTTGAACAACGATCGTCGGGAATTTCGATAAGTGGTTCAATTGGGGCTCCAGGACCAAATGATCTAAAATTAGCAATCTTAAGAGAATTAAGCTTCATGAGATGACGCTCTGTGCCATGTGTAAGAAATCCAAGCAACCATCAGCCTACAACTATAGGTTATATTTTTCTATACTAGAACTTGTTATTTGTTGAATTCTTCAATATTTCCCAATGTTGGTGCGTAGTTATCCACCACTTCCGGAACGGCCTTATACTGCGCGGCATGTCCGGATATGGAGAGCGGTAAGCGCTTCCGTTTCCTGTCGGGTCAACCGGGTTAGGGCCCGGTTGACGGTTGCGGCGCAGCAACCGCCAAGCATCCGGCAATATTTTACCGCCCCGCTGGGCGGGCCCGCAAAACCGAAAGGCAAAAAAGTTGTACAAACATTGTGGCGAAGTTGCACAACATTCGGCGGAACGCCTTGCAGGACGGGGATCACGCAAATCGCGCGACCCGGTGTTGCACAACTTTTTACGCCGCAGCAGCAACTGGCGGCGCGCCGGCCGTCTTCCGCGGGAAACTCCAGCCGAGCAATGCGGCGCCTGCGCCAATGACGATGCCGGCGATGATCAGCGTTGCATCGGAAACGCGCGCATAGGCCAGAACCGTCTGTTCCCAGTGCGCGGTGTTTCCGTAGGTATGATAAACGCCGATCATCAGGACGAGCGAGGCGAGCGCCAGCAGGAACGGCGTCAGCGGTTTTTTCCGGCGTGCGTCCTGAATAATAAGCGCGATGGTGAACGCCGCCGCGATGACAAAGCTGAGGTTCAGCGCGACCTCGAAATTCGGCAGGTCTTCCGGCCCGCGAATGGCGACGCCCGGCACGTAACCGGTGAAGATGCGCGCCACCGACGGCGGGATCAGCGGAAAGATCGTCGCCAGCATGAACCGCGAGTGATGTTCCACTGACCGGCGGTTGCGCAGCGCCAGAAAATAGAAAAGGACAAACGCGGCGACGGACGCGAAATCCGCAAAGGAAAGGGAGATGGCGAACATCTCCGTAAACGGAGAGTCCTTGATGACCGTCACCTTAGTGACCAGCAGGCCGCCGGCGACAAACGGCGGCGCGAGCAGAAAACTCGTCCGTCCGCCCCATTTGTGCAGGGCGAAATTCGGCTGGCGGATCGACCAGCTCTGCCAGATCAGCAGCAGCACCCACAGGGTCGCCGTCACGCCATGAATATGATGCGCGCCCGGCGCAGCACCGAGAATGCTGAAATAGCTCGGCCAGAAGGCCGCGATCGTCACCACCAGAAAGGCGGCAATTATGTAATGCGCTCCGCGAAACGGCATGGTTCTCTCCCCTTTTTTCGCGCCCGCGCCAGCATGGCGCGAAACGCAGGCCGGAGCAATCCGGCAGGCCGGTGGAAAACCGGACGTTTCCCGCCTCCGAGAACCGGTATAGTTTTGGAGAGAACAAAAGGCCGGAGACTGACGATGAGCGGATGGAAAGCATGCGGACTGGCGGTTTTAGGCCTCGCGGCCTGCGCGCCCGTCGTGGAGGAAACGGCGCCGGCGGGCATTGACCTGTCGGCCTATGACATCGTCGACCTTTCCCACAGCTACGGGCCGGATACGGTTTATTGGCCTACGGACAAACGCGGCTTTGAAAAAACCGTGGTGTTCGAAGGCGCTCGCGAGGACGGCATGTTCTATTCCGCGTTTGACATCGCTACGGCGGAACATGGCGGCACGCATATGGACGCGCCCTATCACTTTGACGCAAACGGCGACAAGGCGGCGGCCGTGCCGCTATCGCGGCTGGTCGCGCCCGCAGTCGTTATCGACGTGGCGGAAAAGGCCGCGGCCGATCCGCTTTATCGGGCAAGTCCCGCCGACATTGTTGCTTTTGAGGCGGTTCATGGGGAAATCTCGCCGGGAACCATCGTCCTCCTGCGTACCGGCTGGTCCGCACGCTGGCCGGACGGCGAAAGTTATCTGGGCGGGACGGACCCTGCGGCCCTCGCCTTCCCGTCGTTTGGCGCCGATGCCGCGCGCATGCTGGTGGAGGACCGGGGCGCTGCAGCGCTCGGGCTAGATACGGCGTCGACGGATTATGGTCCGTCTACGGAGTTTCCGGTGCACCGGATCATGGGCGCGGCGAACACGCCGGGGTTTGAGAACCTGACGAATCTCGACCGCCTTCCCCCAACAGGCGCGATCATCATCGCGCTGCCCATGAAAATCGAAGGCGGCTCCGGCGGGCCGTTGCGCGCGATTGCGCTGGTTCCGAAAGAGTGATCAACACTCGACAACGTTTACCGCAAGGCCGCCTTCGGAGGTTTCCTTGTACTTGCGCGACATGTCGAGGCCGGTCTGGCGCATGGTCTCTATTACCTGATCGAGGGAGACTTTGTGTTCTTCCGATGCGCGCAAGGCGAGCCGCGCAGCGTTGACGGCTTTGACGGCGCCGATAGCGTTACGTTCGATGCAAGGGATCTGCACCAGTCCGCCCACAGGGTCACAGGTGAGACCGAGATTGTGCTCCATGCCGATTTCGGCGGCGTGCTCGACCTGGCCGGGCGTGCCGCCCCAGACGGCCGCAAGCCCCGCCGCGGCCATGGAGCAGGCGACGCCCACCTCGCCCTGGCACCCCATCTCCGCGCCGGAAATAGAAGCGCGCTGTTTGTAAAGAATGCCGATGCCGGCGGCGGTAAGGAGAAATTTGCGAATGTGGCCCAGGTTTTCGTTTCCGTCCTCCGTGCAATAATGTTTGAGTACGGAGGGAATAATACCAGCAGCGCCGTTGGTCGGCGCCGTCACCACCCGTCCGCCGGCAGCGTTCTCCTCGTTCACCGCCATGGCGTAGACATTGAGCCAGTCGAACAGCTGTTCGCGTTCGTTCGCCAACGGGTTTTCGGTGAGCTTTGCGTAAAGCGACGGCGCGCGGCGTTTGACTTTCAGACCGCCGGGCAACTCGCCACGAGTGTTGAGGCCTCGATCAACGCAGTCGCGCATGGCGGCCCAGATATGGTCGAGCATCGTTTCGGTTTCAACACGCGGGCGATGTTCATCTTCGTTCTCAGCGATGATGTCGGCAATGGAAAGATCATGTTCGCGGCAATGAGAAAGCAGCTCCGCCGCAGATGCAAAGGAGTGGCGCCCCTTGCGCGCGCCGATAATGAGATCATCCTCCGCTGGCGCTTTCAGCTGTTTTTCGCTTGCAATAAACCCACCGCCGACAGAATAATAGACAGCGGAAAATGTTTCCGCGCCGGCGGCGTCAAAAAGCGTAAGGCGCATTTCATTCGGATGAAGCTCGGGCGTAACGTCACCGCGCAGATCGATATCGGTTTTCGGGTCAAACGCGATTTCTGGCCCGCCATGAAGCGCCATGTGATTGGTTTCGCGGACCTTCGCAACCGCGCGTTCGGCTTCGTCCGGATCGGTTTCGTCAGGCTTGAAACCCATGAGCCCGAGCATCACGGCCTTGTCCGTCCCGTGACCGATGCCGGTAAGCGCGAGCGAACCATGAAGATCCACCTTGACGCGCGCAGCCGTTTCCAGCGCACCCATTTGCGCAGCCTCTTCAAGGAACCTCACAGCGATACGCATGGGGCCAACCGTATGCGACGACGACGGTCCAATGCCGATTTTGAAAATATCGAATACGCCCAGCATTAGCGTTGAGACCTGTTATTGCTCCGCAGCTTCTAGCGCCGCGCGCAAAACGCCTACATCATAGAGCGAGCGGCGTCGATGGGTGTGAAGGTCTTCAGTCAAATCTGACAGTTGCGATTTAATAGGCTTAAGCGCTTCAAGGCCTGCCGCCGGGTTCGTTTTAAAAGTACGCCTGACGCCCGCCAGGTCCGCCGAAAGACGCCTGAGCGCTTCACGCTGCTTGCCGAGTTCAGCCCCGGAGAAACGCTCATTGACGTGGCCCAGCGCCGACTGCGCGCTAACAACCAGAAAGTCCGCAGTTTCAAGATCATTCCGCCGCAACGCAGACAGTGTGGCGTCTATTATTCGCCCGATATCGTTCATATCCTTTTTAACATTACGCAAGGCCAGGCTGGTCGAACATGACGCTCTTTCAAGATGCGAAATATAGGCGACCAGCCCTTTGAGAACGGCGCCTGGAGGCCGCGCTCCTTGAAACTCATCCATGACAGCATCTTTCACAAACACATGAATGCTGGGCGCCGGCGACTTTGTTCCAAATGCGTCCTTTCCGGCAATCCCCACCAGACTGGGTATTGTAACCGGATTGAATACATTGTCCTCCCGCGCCTTGCTGAAGACCGACGACGTTACATCTGCTGTACCGGGCGCGCCCGAGAGGGCCTGAATGAAAAATGCCGGGTTATCGTGACCGTTTATATGACAGGATTGGCATGACAGCCCCCTGCGGGCGGCCTGTCCGCCCAGCAACATCGGGCTTCGAAATGCCGCACGTCCAATTTCAACGAGATATTTTTCGCTTTCGCTGTCAGGCGCGCGCAGACATTCTCCCGGCTCTCCCGTCAGCACAGGCAAAACTTCCACATCCGAAGCGATCCAACCAAGTTCCGTCAGTGTGGGTTCGGTTGGAAATTGTTCCGCGGCTACGTTGCTCGTCTTGATTGCAACGCACAGAGAAACGATAAGCCCTTGCGTCCATTGCTGCATACTGCGTCTTAATCGACTGCAGCCGTGCGGGTCGAATCCTTGATCTCTATCAACCGCGCAAGATCTTCGCGTTCCGCACAACCAAACTCACAGATCCGGTCCAGCGTCGCAAGCTGTTCCCTAGCCTTATCAAGCTCGCCGACTTCCAAATATAGTTCGCCCAGATACTCATTGGCGCCGAGATGATCAGGATCAATCTTCAACGCCGTTGAGTAATACGCCTGAGCCTTATCGAAAAGGCCAAGCTTGCGATGTGAGTAGCCGAGATAATTCAGAATATCCGGGTTCGGTCCAACCATTCCCTGTGCAACGTTAAGGGCCGTAATAGCTTCATCATATCGTGACTGATTGATCAGGCGTATTGCTTCGCCATAGCGCACGTCAGCAGATGCACTTTCCCCGTAGTTCAGTTGGGCGTAAACAGGTGCGATTGGCTGCAATCCGCTTACTTCGCTAGCGCCGCTCAACGCCGCTTCAACATTCGCAATCGCGCGTTCAGTGCGCTCGACAAATTCTTTATCGCAAGTATCTTCTGTACACGCTTCTTTGATTTCTCTCAACGCGGCGAGCTGTTCTTCGGCATCTTCAGGCTTTTCCAGTCCAGTATAGACAATTGCAAGCTGCTCGCGCGCCTCAACGAAGTTGTCACGCTCCTTGATGGCTTTCTTGAAATACCGGACAGCGGATTTTTCTTTTTCGCGGGCAACCTTTACAAGACCCATATAATAGTTCGCCTCCGGGTGATCACCCGCAACGCTCAGAACCTCGCCAAACTTTTTTTCGGCCAGCTTGTATTCGCCACTCTGAAGCGCCTCTATGCCGTCTTTATACGACTGCTCGGGATTGACCTTCTGACGCGGCTGCGGTTCCGATATCGCGCCGCCCCCTGAAGGCGCCGCGATCAAGGGCGTTACAAACGCTGATGCGACTGTGAGCGCCGCGGCGGTAATGAAGTTCGTCCGGTTGCTCATAAGCTTTTTTCCTGATTTCAAATTACGAGTTATCTTTTACCCCGAACCGCGCCGAAAAGTCAGTGTCATGCTGTTCACAATCAACGGCGATCTTCACGTTTGGGTTCAACGCCGAGCGCGCGCATAGCCGCGCAAACCGCATCAATCGCCGATATGGCCAGAGATTCGTCCTTCGAGCGAGCCACAATAGTAACGCCTTTTACGTCTCCATCGATCGGGTAGCTGCCAAGGGTTACGCCCTTAAGCGCGCCCTGGATTTCGCGCAATTGCTCGGCAAGCATGGATTCCGGCAGCTTAAGCGCGGTCACCGCTCTTGAGTGAATAACCGCTCCCCGCTCGATTTCACTTCCGATTGCGTTCAGCATCGCCTGAAAAATTCGCGGCACGCCGGCCATGACGAAAATATTTTCGATCCGCACGCCCGGAGCACCGGACGCGGGATTTTCGATGAGCTGCGCACCTTCGGGTGTGCGCGCCATTCGCAGCCGCGCCGGCGTCATTTCAATGCCGCGCTCTTTGTAATATGAACGGATCATTGCCACCGCTCGTGGATGTTCGATAACCTTCACGCCCAGTGCCGACGCAATAGCATCAACCGTAATGTCATCATGCGTCGGGCCGATACCGCCGGATGTGAAAACATAGTCGTATTTCCGCCGCAGGGCATTCAGAGCGATGCCGATATCACCGATATCATCGCCGACGATACGCGCCTCGCCGAATGCAACTCCGCGATCTGTCAGCCATCCGCCCAGATAGTGGATATTGGCGTCGCGGGTGCGCCCCGAGAGCAATTCATCGCCGATCGCGAGAATAGCGGCTGTTTTCTGATCACTCATATAAATCTCTGTCACTCGGCCGAGAGTTTTTTCGCCTTCTTATATCCTACTCAATGATAGTCTCGGTTTTTACAAAAGTCGCACTCCTCATGGGATTATCTACGTTGTGATAAAACCGGTTTGTCTATATTGTCAGGCATAGCTACCATCAAGGGGACAAAAAGCGAGGGCGACATGAGAAACATAGGTATTATCGGTACTGCGGCGCTGGTTCTGGCGGCCGGTTGTTCAGGCTCAGAAACATCATCCGAGACGGGATCCGTAGTCCAAAAGGACGCTGCTCCGCCAGAATATTCCGCTGCAGCATTTTACCAAACGACAGATTACGGCATTCCCGGTTCGCGTTACGTGTTTTCCACCGATGGCAGCCGGCTATTGGTCACATCCAATGAAACAGGCGTTTTTAACGCATACGAACTGGACCTAAACACAAGCGAGCTAAGCGCGCTTACCTCTTCCAACGGCAGCCCGGTATTTGCGATTAGTTACTTCCCTGACGGTGCTCGCTTTCTTTATACGCAGGACGGCGGCGGCGACGAATTGAACCACGTTTATGTGGGAGGGCCCGGTATGGAACCCACGGACCTCACGCCGGGCGAAGAATTGAAAGCCGGCTTTGTCGGCTGGATTGAGGACGGCGCCGCCTTTGTGCTTCAGACAAATGAACGCGACAACCGGTATTTCGATCTTTACCGGTATGACGCATCGACGTTCGAACGGGAGATGATTTTCGCCAATGACCTCGGCCTTGGCGGCGTTTCCATTTCGCGGGACGGCGCCTATGCCGCAGGCATCAAGAATCGAACCTCCGCCGACGACGATATTTATCTCGTGACGATCAGTTCGGACGAGCCGCCAATCAATATTACCGAACATGAAGGCAATATTTCGCATTCCATTTATGATTTTACACCTGACGGCAGTTCGCTTGTATACGGCACCGATGAGTTCGGGGAATTTACACAAGCATGGACCTATGATCTCTCCAGCGGCGACAAGGAGATGCTGCTTGAAGACGACTGGGATATTTCCTTTGTCAGCTACTCTCCTTCCGGGCGCTACCGCGTTCACGGCGCCAATGTCGACGCCTCGACGGAAGTAACGATCTATGACACGGAAAATGGACAACCGCTTTCGCCTCCTCAAAACCTGCCGCAAGGCGATATGGGCAGCGTACGCTTCACATCCGATGAGTCAAAAATCGCTTTTACCGTCAACGCGTCCGTCTCTCCTTCAAATATATTTACAGCTGACATAGACGGTTCGAACGTAAAACAGCACACCCAAGCGCTGAATCAAGAGATTGATCCTGCGCACCTCGTTGAAGCAGAAGTCGTGCGGTACGAAAGCTTCGACGGGCTTGAGATTCCATCGATCCTTTACAAACCGAAAGGCGCAAGCGCGGAGAACCCTGCGCCGGCGCTCGTATGGGTTCATGGCGGTCCTGGCGGGCAAACGCGCGCTGGTTATTCCGCCACCATTCAGCACCTCGTCAATCACGGCTACGCCGTTCTCGGCGCCAATAATCGTGGTTCGTCCGGATACGGAAAAACATTCTACCACATGGACGACAAGAAGCACGGGGAAGTCGACCTTCAAGATATCGTCTACGGCCGCACTTATCTTGAAAGCCTCGACTGGGTCGATAACGATCGCATCGGCATCATTGGCGGATCGTATGGCGGTTATATGGTAATGGCCGCTCTAGCCTTCGAACCTGAAGTATTCGACGTCGGAATCAACATCTTCGGCGTCACCAACTGGGTCAGAACCCTAACCAGCATTCCGCCTTGGTGGGAGTCGTTCAAGGAGTCGCTCTATGATGAAATGGGCGATCCTGCGACGGACGGCGAACGCCATCGCCGTATTTCGCCGCTCTTCCATGCGGAAAACATCACGAAGCCGGTGCTCGTCGTTCAGGGCGCCAACGATCCGCGCGTTTTGCAGATCGAAAGCGATGAAATGGTCGAAGCCCTTCGGGCGAATGGCGTTCCGGTAGAGTATGTGCTGTTCCCCGATGAAGGCCACGGCTTCAGAAGCCGGGAGAACAGGATTACCGCGTCGGAAGCCTATGTCTCCTTCCTCGACCAATATTTGCGAGGAGATAGCGCTTCAGAAGAGGCCTCAAGCGAATAGCTGAATTTTGATTGATGATTAAGCGGCGCCGAAAACGGCGCCGCTTTTTTAATATGGATCCAACCCGCTACTCGCGCAGATACGTCGTTCCGCCGACGGGACCGACGCCTTCCGGCACAGGCACGTCCGTTCCATTGTAATCGACATTGAGGACAAGCGTCGGACTGCCGGTCATGCGCAATTTATTTGCGACGATAGCAGTATAGGCGGATTGATCAGCCACCGGCAAAAGACTGGCGACGCGCAGTTCGCCGCGCGACAGATAGAAAGTGCCCAGCAACATGCGCGCATCGTCGCTCAAGATCCTATGAATACGATCCGCTGGCGCATTGCGGTCTTCGAAAAAGAGTATCCCTGCAAGCGGGCCAGCCTTTTCCGCCGTCAGGTCGATTTTCGCTTCCGGGCCGAAATAGAAAGTAGCATCATCGCCCACCAGGTAAAACGAAACATTCTCGCCGGTAATTCTGGCGCCGAGGTCAGCATTAAACGGGCCGTTCTTGATAATGTACGTTCCGGGCGCCAGGCGAACATCGGCAAATGCGCCGATAGAGATGCCGCCGCAATAGACGCCTGGCGACAGGTTATAAGTGGTGTATCCGCCAAGCAGCCCGCCAGTAAGCCCTCCCGTCAACCCCCCGGTCAGGCCGCCTGTTAGATCGTCCACCGTTCGCGTCACTTCGGTGACGGCGGCGTTCACTGCAGCAGCAGCCACTTCATCTAGTCGTTCGCCATAGCCCGCATCGAACTCGGTACACGGGCCAACATTTGGAGGCTCGCGCTCTGCTAATGGATCATCGTATTTCGGGCAGTCCAGCGTCGGCATGGGCGAGAAATTGTTCGGACCGCCGAATGCTCCTCCGGCAGAACAGATCATTCCCGCCTCAACTTCCGACAATCCTGATGAAACGACGCCTTGCGTGGACGTAGAGTTTGAAATCAGCGAACATTCCTCGGCTTTCAGTTGAGAATTTACATTCGCCGCAACTGCACCTTCGCCGGTATCATCGAGTGCAATCACGCAGACATTCATGCCGCCAAGCGCAACAGCCGTCGATCGGCTCGAAAGCTTATCCTTGAACGGCTCGAAATGACTGAGAATTAGCGCGCGCGAGGGCTGCGATTTGAGGCTGACAGTCACCTCGCCCCGATCGGCGTCAACTGAAATGTTGGGCGTGACAGACCCAAACCCGTAGCTCTCGCCAAATCCGCTGTCGATTACAGATTCAACTACGGCCTTGACCTGTGCGGCCGTGGCGTTCGCCAGAAGAAACTCCCGTGCGCCGCGCGTCGCGAGCGTGTCAGACAGCTGCTTCAGGCGCGCCTTTTCGTTTGACCAGTGATAAAAATCCACTGCGCCGCCCACAAAGCCCAACAGCAACGGGCTTAACAGCGCCGTCAGGAGAGCGACGTTTCCGCTTGTATCCCTACGCAACGAAGGCATTTTGCGCCTCGTAAACACTTCTTACCGAAGAACTGAAAGTTGCACCCAGAAGATAAAATTTTATTATAAAAGATGGCTAATAACTGTTAATTCCGCTCCGTTGCGTTCCTGGAAAAACAGGATAAAACGGACGACCTCCGCCCGTTTTTGGTCAACAATCCGTTAACGCATGAAACTTCCTCAGCCGCTGCGCCGCGGCACACTCGTTAACAGATACAAACGCTTTCTCGCCGACATCGTGCTCGATGACGGACGCGAGATTACAGCCCATTGCGCCAATCCCGGCTCCATGCTGGGCGTCGCTATCGAGGGAGCGCGCGTTTGGGCCTGGGAACATGGCGACAAAAAACGAAAGCTCGCCTTTTCGTGGGAGCTGGTGGAGATCGGCAAGACGCTGGTTCCCGTGAATACGACTAACCCCAACAGGATCGTCGCGGAAGCGCTTGAGGCGGGAGTCATTCCGGAACTGACCGGCTATGCCGATATCCGGCGGGAAGTGAAATATGGAGAGGGCAGCCGCATCGACCTGCTGCTGGAAGGCGGCCGCCGCAAAAAACCCTGTTATGTGGAAATCAAGAATGTTCACCTGTCGCGCGTCCCCGGTCTCGCCGAATTCCCCGACAGCGTCACCGCTCGCGGGGCCAAGCACCTGAAAGAGCTCGAAACGGTCGCGCAAAACGGCGCCCGGGCCGTCATGATGTTTGTGGTCCAGCGCAGCGATTGCCGGAGATTCTCTCCCGCCGCCGATCTCGACCCAGCCTATGCGGAAGCCCTGAAATCAGCCATTTCCGCCGGGGTTGAACTCATATGCTATGATTGCGAAGTCACCACGAGCGAGGTAGTCCTGCGCAAGGCGCTGGAAATGGATTTGGACCGCAAATGACTGAGACCGCTCTCGAAGAAGAAATCGAAATCCGCACCGGTGCGATCAAGCTCCACAACGCCGAAGACTTCGAAGGCATGCGCAATGCGGGCCGCCTTGCCGCTTCATGTCTCGACATGCTCACGGAACATGTGAAGCCGGGGGCGCCAACCGAAGCTCTCGACGATCTCGCCCGCGAATTCATGCTCGACCATGGCGGCACGCCCGCGACGGTGGGCTACAAGGGTTATCGCCATTCAAGCTGCATATCGCTCAATCATGTCATCTGCCACGGTATTCCGGGTTCGAAGCTGCTGCGCAACGGCGACATTCTCAATATCGACGTGACGGTCATCCTTGACGGCTGGCACGGCGACACGAGCCGCATGTTCTACGCCGGGGAGCCCAAAGTGAAAGCCCGCCGACTCGTGGACACGACCTATGACGCCATGATGGCGGGGATCAATTCTGTAAAACCCGGCGCGACCTTGCGCGATATCGGCCTCGCCATACAAACACTTGCCGAGGGAAAAGGCTTTTCCGTAGTGCGTGATTTTTGCGGTCACGGGCTCGGGCGGGTTTTTCATGACGCGCCCAATGTCGTTCATTATGCTGAATACAAAGACCGCTGGGGCGGCGTGCACAAGGCGCCGGATACGGAACTGAAAGCCGGGATGTTTTTCACGGTGGAGCCTATGATCAATGAAGGCAAGCCGGATGTAAAATTGCTCAAAGACGGCTGGACCGCGGTGTCCCGCGACAAGTCCCTCTCCGCACAGTTCGAACACTCAATCGGCGTCACCGAAGACGGCGTCGAAATTTTCACCAAATCGCCCAAGGGCCACGACCGGCCGCCTTACTCAAAATGAAGAAGGCAGCCCCGGCATGGCAACTTTGGCTGGCGACAGCCGTTGTCATATTCGGTTGTATCTTTCCCATTCCCGCTATGATCATCGGTGTTGAAGGGCCTATCGGATTTGCTGTTGGAGGCGCTTTTTACCTTCTCGGGATAACTGCCTTGATCTGGTTGCTGGCACAAAACTTTGGTGAGAGAACAGTTACAAAATATGGACTAAGATTTCTGGGTTTCTTTTTTGTTGTGATCGCTATTTCTAAAGCCTTTGAGTATTTTGCAGGTTAAAATACCGATGAAATCACTCTCCTCTAAACCACAATTAACAAATAATGCCGCCAGCCACGCCGCAGGCCATCGTGAACGCCTCCGCGTGCGCTTTAAGAAGGCCGGCGTCGAGGGCGTTCAGGATTATGAGCTGCTGGAACTCATTCTTTTTCGTGCCATTCCGCGAAAGGACGTCAAACCGCTGGCGAAGGATCTGATCCAGACCTTTGGCGGCTTTCCACAAGTGCTGGCGGCGCCCATCGAAAGGCTGACGGAAGTGAAAGGCGTTTCCGAAAACGTCGCGCAGGAATTGAAAATCGTGCAGGCAGCCGCGATCAAGCTATCACAGGCGCGGGTGCTGAAACGTCCCGTGATATCGTCGTGGGATGCGCTACTGTCTTACTGCCGCGCGGCCATGGCTGACGAAAAAACCGAACTCTTCCGCATCCTGTTTCTCGACAAGAAAAACATCCTGATCGCCGATGAAGTGCAACAGCGCGGTACGGTTGATCACACGCCGGTTTATCCCCGCGAGGTGGTCAAGCGCGCGCTGGAGCTTGGCGCCTCCGCAATCATCCTCGTCCACAATCACCCGTCAGGCGACCCGACCCCATCGCGCGCTGATGTCGATATGACCAACCAGATCGTCAAGGCGGCGGCGGCGCTTAATATTCGCGTGCACGATCACCTTGTCATCGGACATGAAAATCACGCCAGCTTCAAATCACTGGGACTCCTTTAATGGCTCGCATCATCACCTTGACGCCTAACCCGGCGCTCGATTACGCGGTACACGCAGAATTCGTCGAACCGAACCGAAAACTGCGCTGCCGTGAACCGAAAATGCATCCCGGCGGCGGCGGTATAAATGTTGCGCGCGCCACTACAAGGCTTCGCGCCCATACGCTGGCAATTTTCACCGCCGGCGGCGTTTACGGCGATGCGCTGGTCAAGGCGCTAGCGTCTGAAAGCGTTCCCATGCGGATGATTCCGATCTCGGGCGACACCCGCCTCGCCTTTCACGTACAAAACGACCGCGAGGGCAATGAATACCGTTTCAACCTGCCCGGCGCTGTCATGACCAAAGACGAAACTAGGCGTTTTTATTCCGCCATCGAAGAAGAGGCGGACGAAGGAGACTATGTGGTCGCCAGCGGCAGTCTGCCGCCCGGCGCGCCTGACAATTTCTGGGCCGAAGCTGCGCGCATTACCAAGAAACAGGGCGCGCGTTTCGTGCTCGACTCCATCAGCGGCATAGAAGCGGCGCTCGAAGAAGGCGTCTATATGGTGCGCCAGAACGAGCACGAATACCCGGCGCTTTCCGGACGCAAGCTTGCATGGCGCAACGAAATCGAAGCCTTCGCGGTTGGATGCGTTGAAAAAGGCAAGGCCGAAGCCATGGTGATCAGCCACGGCGGCGACGGCTCGATCATGGCGACGAAAGACGGCGTTGATTTCGCGCCATCCTTCAAGATCAAGGCGACAAGCGCGGTCGGTGCGGGCGATTCATTCGTCGGCGGATTACTGACGGGTCTCGTCCGCGGCTGGAATAATGAACAGGCGCTTCGCCATGGCATGGCCGCCGCTGGTGCGACCCGCATGTCGGAGGGAACGGCCCTGTTCAAAAAAGACGATGTGGACCGGCTTTATCAGTCGGCAGTCTGATTTTCTCCGTAAATCGCCACCGTTTCCACCTCACCATTTTTCACACCGCGGAACATACCAGCAGAATTGAACGTCATGGCGTAGGAACCGTCAGGACCGAGGACAATCACCCCGCCGTCCGCGCCCATAGACTGCAGTTTGTTATGAATCATGTCGTTTGCGGCGTCTTCGACGCTGGCGCCGCCATATTCAACTTGAGCGCAAATATCCCGGGCAATCGTAAGCCGGATGAAATACTCGCCCCACCCGGTTGAGGACACGGCGCAAGATTTGTTGTCTGCATAAGTGCCGGCGCCGATAATCGGCGAGTCGCCCACCCGGCCATATTTTTTCATGTTCATGCCGCCGGTGGATGTTCCGGCCGCCAGATTGCCGTGGGCATCGAGCGCAACCGCGCCGACGGTTCCATATTTAAAATCCGACGGAATGGCGCTTTCCTTGTCTTGCTGTTCCCGTTCCAGCGCTCGCTTGTAGGCGTCCCAACGGTGTTCTGTCCGGAAATAGCGCGGACGTACAAACTCCAGGCCCTGTTCTTTTGCAAACTCTTCCGCGCCTTTGCGGGCGAACATCACATGCTCGGAGTTTTCCATGACGGCGCGCGCCAGTTTGATCGGGTTCTTGACTTTCGTGACGCCGGCCACGGCGCCGGCGTTCAGCGTCGCGCCATCCATGACTGAGGAGTCGAGTTCGTTCTTGCCGTCGCGCGTGAACACCGCGCCTTTTCCTGCGTTGAACAACGGCGAGTCTTCCATCAGCACGATCGCCGCCTCGATGGCGTCCATCGCCGCGCCGCCATTTTCAAGGACGCCGTAACCCGCATTCAGCGCTTCGGTGAGCTTGGCCATGAACGCCGCTTCCTCCTCGGGCGAGTACCGGCCGGGCTCCAGCGCGCCTGCGCCGCCGTGAATGACAATGGTGATGGGCGCAGCTTCCTCATGATCCTCGGCAAACGCCGGCGCCGACATGACGAGAAATGCCAGTGCAGAGATAATAGCTTTCATGGAATCGCCTCCCTTTGCAGCCATTGTGCAAAGGGAGGCACGGTGATCAAGGGTAAAGATTACTCAATATCCGGCGTCAGCATGCGCTGGGCGCGCCACTGCTCGACAATACGGTCGATGAAGCTGTTGTCTTCGATTTCAACAGACCAGCCGTCGGTAAAACACGCCGTAAGGCTGCGCGGCACCGCATTGCCCGGGAGCGCGTCGAAACGAATCCGGGTCGGCATGGGCACGCCCTCGCCGACAGCAATCGCCTCACCGAGGCCCAGCGACGGCAGGCAGCTTAAAAGACTGGTTGAAGCATCCGGCACCGCAGCCCGCAACGCTTCCTGATCGGCCTGATTGGCCAGCCGCATGGCGAAGATGGTGTTGCACTGGGAAAGGATGGTCGGGTCGAGCTCCGTCGGCCGCTGTGAAGCGACCCAGAGAGAAACGCCCGTTTTACGCCCTTCCTTGGCGATACGAATGAGCGACTTACGTGTCGGCGCGAACCCCTCTTTCGGATCGGCGGGCGCGTAGCGATGCGCGTCTTCGCAGACGAGCGCGATCGGCGCCGCACCCTTGCTCCATAAGCCAAACTCGAACGCCAAACGCGAAACAACCGAAACAACGACCTGCACCACGTCCCCCGGCAGGCCCCCAAGCTCAATAACGCTGACCGGCTGGCCGTCTACGGGAATGCGGAACAGTTCGCTCAGCAGGCTTTTCAGCGTGTCCTGCACCGTTAGTCCGCCAAACATGAAAGCGTAACGCGCATCCTGACTGATGGTGTAAATCCGGCTGCGCAACCGCTTGTAGGGCGCACCGTTTCTCGCGCCATCCAAGCCGCCAAGCGCCTTGTCGATCAACCCCAGCAATTCTGAAATCCGATACGGCGTCGGCGTATCGACTGTGATCGCCGTCGTGTCGGTGCGCAACCGCCCGCCCCGCCCTGAATTGGACAGGTTCATTTTTTTTGCCGCTGGCAGCAAGTCGGCGAGAATTTCGATCTCTTCGGAATCGCGTGAGCGGCCTGGATAAAGTACCTCGACCAATTCGTCGAACGTCAATATCCAGTAGGGCAAATTAAAGCTTTGCGGGTCAAACACGACTGTCCGGTTATCGAAACTCTTCGCATATTCATTATGCGGATCGAGTATGACTATATGCGCGTGCGGAAAACGCTGCAGGACTGCGCGCAACAGTAACGCAATGGCGCAAGACTTGCCGGCGCCGGTCGTGCCCAGAACAGCGCAATGGCGGGAAAAGATTTCATCGACATTGACGGTCGCCGGAATTTGCGCGTCCTGCTTAACGACTCCGACGCGCACGCTGGCCGCGCCGTTGACAGAGAAAAGCGCCGTCAGTTCATCGCGCGTCGCCACATGGACATTGTCGCCAAGCGTCGGATAGGACGACACGCCGCGCCGAAAGCGCGCCGGCGCGTTAATGGTAGGCTTCGAAAATTCACCGATCAGCTCGATTTCGATAATCCGCATGTCGGCAACCGAAGCGTCAAGGCTCGGCGCAGGGTTGCTCATGGCCGACACAAGTCCCAACACAATCGACGATCCGGCATCGACGCTCATGATGGCGCCAAGCTGAGGACGTGAGGCGCGCTCGGCGCCGGGCTTGTCCTCGTCGAGCATCACCAGCGCATGCGATCCGGTTACGGAAACAACCGTCCCCACGCGGGGCTTTTCCTGAAAGGCCATATCAAACGCCTCAGCAGTCGGCGCGGCGGCGCCTTTGCGGGAAAACGGCGTCTTTTTTGATTTTGGATTATGCGGCGTCATGTTTTTTCTCCACAACACGCTGCTGTTGTGCGTCTTCAAATTCTTCTTCTAACGGCGCCATTCCAGCATTCGGAGCCGGCAGCGCAATCTGCACAAGCGTTCCCTCGCCAACCCGGCTTTCAATACTGAAACGCCCGCCCTGCATCTCCACGAATGTTTTCGCGATTGCATAACCGACGCCGGGCCCGACCCATGACCGGTCAAGCCCGCGCAAGGTTTCCTTGAAAGCATCGAGAGCGTCGAACAGCTCTTCGTTCGTCATCCCCTCGCCTTCATCGCGCACGGCGATTTCCGCCCAGCCCTTGTCCGTCATGGCTGCACGAAGAAGTACGCGTCCGCCTTCGGGGCTCAATTTGATCGCGGTTTGCAGGATATGATCGACGGCCTGACCAAGCCTCTCCGCATCTCCCCACCCAATAACGTTTTGCTCTTCCTCAATGCATTCGAGCGTCACGTCTGCTGCATCGGCCCGAACGCGAACGCGATCCATTGCGTCGGAGACCAGAGAGTTAAAATCTATCTCTTCATCGCTCAGTTCAACGCTTCCGCTTTCAAGCGCAGCCACCTCCAGCAGCGTATTGATATGCCCAAGCAGTAAATCCGCGGATTGGAGGATGTACTCGGCATAGGTGCGGGACTGTTCAGCGCTAATCTCATATTCCTCGCTGTCGCGCAGCATGGTCGCGAACCCGATAATGGCGTTCAGCGGCGTGCGCAGCTCATGGTTCATAATTGGCGAGAAATTCGGACCGCGATTTGATCGCCAGTTCCGCTTCGATGCGCGCTGCGCGCGCCTCCAGCTCCGCGCGGCGGCGCGCCAGCGCATCCCCCATACGGGAGGAGTAGTCAGCAAGGCGGGAGCCTTGCGCGGCCTTGAATGGTTTTAACGCGCGCATAGTGCCGGAAAACCTAGGACACAAGCGCTAATGCGCCGTTAAGTATTGGGTTAAGTAAGCGAGGACGAGTTTCGTTTACCTGCCGTTAAGAAATAGCCTTGTCGCTTTTCTGTTCCGGCTTGTCAGCCTTGTTTTCCTTAAGCTGTTTTTCGGGCTTCTTGTCTGCCGGCTTCGGAATATAGGCGAGTATCGTATCGCCGATTTCCGGTTTTATCGGGACCTCGCGCGAGGCGAAAGTGATTACGCCTTTCCGGATCAAAAGGACGATCTCGAAATCGGCCCCAAGATCTTTTTTATATTGCTCAGGTGGATATTCCTCAGATAATTTCGTGCGCTGGAAGATCCAGCCGACATAATGACGGCGCAATAATTCATCGAGCGCAGCGCCTGAATGCAGAAAGGTCCTGCCCTGCAGCGTGTAGGACAGCGCCTTACGGTCTTCTTCATCCTTGCCGCGGGCGTTCACTTGATAGATCGCGGCGCGCCCCAGTTCCGGGGCAAGATCGGTCGCCACAAGCGCATTGTGCGATTCATTCCCGCCAAGAGCGAGCAGATATCCGAAGCGATTAAGATCAACGTGATGCTCCGTCACTTCCGAAAGGATTTCACCGTAATAAGTTTCGACATTAGCAAGCCGCACCGGTTTTAACCGCCGCCAGCTTGTATCGGCGACCATGACCGGTATTTCCATCTCCTTCAGCTTGCCAGAAAGCGCTGCAGAAAACGGCGATGCGCCGACAATCAGAACGCCCGGGCGTTCCTTTGAGGCCAGGCCCAAGGCCTTCGCGAGCGGCGCAATCGTAAAGCCGTGCAATACGACCGTTGCAAACACCATCCCGAACGCCAGAGGGATCAGTTTGCCACCATCAATATATCCCTCCGCCATCAGAGATGCGCCGAAAAAGCTCGACACGGCGACAGCAACGATCCCGCGCGGGGCGATCCATCCAACCAGCAATCGCTCTTTCCACGGCAGACCGGAGCCGATCGTAGAAATGAAAACCGTCAGCGGCCGTACTACGAACAGCATCGTTGCCAGGAACCAGAAAATCGACCAGTCGAGGGCGCCGATCGACTGAACCGTTAGGTTCGCTGTCAAGATCACGAAAACGCCAGACACCAGAACTACGGTGATGTTTTCCTTAAACAGGCGAAGCTCATTGATGCTGGCGATCTTCGAATTGGCGAGCGTTATGCCCATCGCCGTTACAGACAACAGCCCTGCTTCATGCTGCAGCAAATTCGCCAGCTCGAAACAAACGAGAACAAGCGCGAGCAGTATCGGCGGTTTTAGATATTCCGGCGCCCAGCCCCGGCGGAACGATGTCGCCACGAACGTGCCGAACGCATAGCCAAGCCCAGCGGATAACAAAGCGGCGAGCAACAACGAACTTACAATTTCGCCCGAAGTGGCGCCATGTTCGCCGATAACCAGAAATTCGTAGACGACAACAGCAAGCAGCGCCCCGATGGGATCGTTGACGATGCCTTCCCATTTGAGCAGCGTCGCAGGTCGCGGATTGAGTTTCGATTGCCGCAGCAGCGGGATGATCACGGTCGGTCCCGTCACCACCATAATCCCGCCGAACAGAAGCGAGACCTGCCAGGACAGCCCGGCGATCAGATAGGTTGCAGCGGCGCCCAGAAACCAGGCAATCGGAACGCCTGGAAACACCATCCTGCGCACGCCGCGCGTAAGCCCGCGCAATTCAGAAAAATTAAGCTGCAGTCCGCCTTCGAAAAGGATGACTGCGACAGCGACGGCGATAATGGGGCGGTAAAAGTCACCGAAGAGCGCTTCCATGGGCGGCGCGCCGGGCGCTGTATCCGGCGGGACGAACAAATCGAATATTCCGAGAACCGGGCCGGCAAGGACGCCGGCAATTGCCATCAATACAATCGCAGGAAAATTCAGCCGCCAGGCGAGCCATTGGGCGCCAATCCCCAAAACGCCGATAATGGCAATGGCGAGAACGAGATTTTCCATGCACCGCCTATTTTGTTAGCAACAAGGGACCAGCCTACCGGTTCTTGAATACAGGTTTTCGTTTTTCACTAAAGGCGGCCATGCCTTCTTTTTGATCTTCCAAAGCGAAAACGGAGTGAAAAAGACGCCGTTCAAACCGCACGCCCTCTGACAACGTCGTTTCATAGGCGCGGTTGACAGCTTCTTTCGTCAGCATGGCGATGGGGCGGGAAAAGCCAGCGATCTGCTTCGCGACTCGAATCGCCTCGTCCCGGAGCTCGCCCTTGGGCACGATCCGGCTGACGAGACCGCAGCGTTCGGCTTCTTCGGCATCCATCATCCGGCCCGTAAGACACATTTCCATTGCTTTCGATTTGCCAATAAACCGCGCCAGACGCTGCGTCCCCCCGGCACCCGGTATGGCGCCGATCGAAATCTCCGGCTGGCCGAATTTTGCATTATCGCCCGCGATGATGAAATCGCACATCAGGGCCAGTTCGCAGCCGCCGCCAAGCGCATAACCGTTTACAGCGGCGATAACAGGTTTGCGCGCGCGCGTGACCTCTTCCCAGTTCGCTGTCACCAGTTGCTCGTTCATGGCGTCGACATAGCTTTTCGAAGAAATTTCCTTGATGTCGGCGCCAGCGGCGAAGGCCTTTTCGGAACCCGTGACGACGATACAGCCAATCGCATCATCCGCTTCAAATGCACGGACGGCCTCGGTCACTTCGTCCATGAGCTGCTTGTTAAAAGCGTTAAGGGCATCCGGCCGGTTCAGTGTGACGACGCCAACATTACCGTCCGCTTCAGTGAGGATGCATTCGTAAGCCATGAGGCTCTCCGCTGGTTGTATTTATGAAAGGCTGATGAGTTTGATGACTTCCGAGCGAGCCTTGTCGTCATCCCGGAAGACACCCATCATTCGGCTGGTTGTCATGATAACGCCGGGCGTTTCAACGCCGCGGCAGGTCATGCAGGCATGGGTTGCTTCGATAACAACCGCGACCCCTTGAGGTTCCAGCACTTTCTGGATGCAGTCTGCGACTTCCGCCGTCAGACGTTCCTGCACCTGCAGACGCTTTGCATAAGCCTGTACGACGCGCGCAAGTTTTGAGATGCCGACAACCTTGTTTGTCGGCAGATACGCCACATGCGCCTTGCCGATGATCGGCGCCATGTGGTGCTCGCAATGGGAATGAAACGGAATATCGCGCAATAGCACGATCTCGTCATAACCGCCGACCTGCTCGAATGTGCGCGTCAGGTAGGTTTCAGGGCATTCCTCGTAGCCTTGAAAATACTCCAGAAACGCATCCACCACGCGGCGCGGCGTATCTTTCAGGCCCTCACGGTCAGGGTCGTCGCCGATCCACGTAATCAGCTCGCGCACCGCCGCCTGGGCGCGGGCCCGCTCTTCCTCGGTTCGTTCTTTCGGCTCGCCGGCCATCAGTATCCTACCGCTCGCCCATCGGCGTCACATCTCGCTGCGCCGGACCTGTATAGTTGGAAAGCGGCCGGATCAACTTGTTGTCTGAAAGCTGTTCCATAATATGCGCCGTCCAGCCGGTAATACGGCTCATCACGAAAATAGGCGTGAACATCGGAATCTCAAAGCCCATCAGATAATAGGCCGGTCCCGCCGGGAAATCGAGATTGGGGTGGATGCCCTTTTCGGCGATCATCGTCTCATCGAGAACCCGGCTCATCTCCCAATACATTTTCGCTTCGTCGGTGCCGATAATATCGACCATCTTCTTGTACGCTTCGGTCATGGTCGGGACACGGCTATCTCCGGACCGGTAAACCCGGTGGCCGAAGCCCATGATCTTTTTCTTGGTGGCGAGTGCATCCAACATCCAAGCTTTCGCATTTTCCGCCGTGCCGACGTCCTGCAGCATATACATGACGGCTTCATTAGCGCCGCCATGGAGCGGACCCTTTAGTGAACCGATAGCTCCAGTGACGGCGGAATAAATGCCAGACAAGGATGAAGCGATCACACGCGCGGTAAACGTCGAGGCGTTGAACGAGTGTTCGGCATAAAGCGTCATGGAAATGTCGAAACACTTCACCATTTCCGGCGCAGGCACTTCGCCGAAACACATGTGAAAGAAGTTTTCCGAAAATCCGAGATCGTTCGTCGGCGCGATAGGCTCCTTGCCGTTGCGCAGACGATAATCGGCGGCAACGATTTCAGGAATCTTCGCATACATGCTAATAGCGCGCTCATAGAGCTTATCTGTTGCATGGTATTCGATCTCATTATCTTCAAGACCTAGGAAACTCACCGCCGTGCGCAGCGTCGCCATGGGGTGCGCGCCCTTGGGGAATTTGCGCATGACATCAATCAGGTCCTTGGATATACCGCGCTGTGCGCGTTCCTTGGCATTGAACTCATCGAGCTGGCTCTGGGTTGGCAGCTCGCCGTTCCAGATCAGATACGCCGTTTCTTCAAACCGGCACTGTTTCGCCAGATCCTGAACTGCATAGCCACGATAGGTGAGCGAGTTCGTCTCCGGCATCACTTTCGACACCGCCGTGTCGTCCGCTAAAACGCCAGCGAGGCCGTATTTGATATCCGTATCCGTCATTTCTTTTCTTCTCCTGCCGTACAGTTTCATCAACGCCAACAGCGCGTAATTCGATTATCCCTGCGGCGTGTCGCCAACCTGGAAATTGAATATCGATTCATCGAACTTGTTATAGTCGTGATAGCGTAAAAGATCATAGAGGTCGCGCCGGTGTTGCATCATGTCGAGAATGCCGTTCTGGTCGCCGTCTTTTAAGATGCGGTCGAGGCCAGTGTCGCAAGCGCCCATGGCGAGGCGCAGGGTCGTCACCGGATAGATCACGACATTAAACCCGAGGTCTTCGAGTTCTTTCCTGTTCAGCAGCCGCGATTTTCCAAACTCGGTCATGTTGGCGAGGATCGGCACGTCGAGTGCCTTCCTGACCGCTTCGAATTCCTTTTCCGACTTCATGGCTTCGGGAAAGATCATGTCGGCGCCAGCGTCCACGTAAGCTTTCATCCGGTCAATGGCGCTGTCTAGCCCTTCAACGGCGCGCGCATCGGAACGGGCGATCAACACGAAGTTCGGATCGCGCTTCGCTTCCGAAGCCGCCTTCACACGCTGAATCATGATCTCGGTCGGTACGATTTCCTTGCCGTCGAGATGACCGCAGCGTTTCGGCATCACCTGGTCTTCGATGTGACACCCGGAAAGCCCTGCCTCCTCCATCGACCGCACGGTGCGCGCCGCCGCCATGGGTTCGCCGAAACCGGTATCGATATCGATAAAGGCCGGCAGATCGGTGACGCGCGCGATCTGTTGTCCGCGGTCTACAAACTCTGTCATCGTCGCGATGCCGATATCCGGCAGGCAAAGATCGGCGGACATCACCGCGCCGGAAATATAAACGCCGTCAAATCCCTTGCGTTCGATCATCTGCGCACAGAGCGGATTGAAAGCACCCGGGAATTGCAGCAATTTTCCCGAGGCAAGACATTTGCGGAATTCCTTGCGTTTTTCGGCCGCGGATCTTTTAGTGAACAGCATGACGCTTATCCCTGTTTCAGAATGTCGAGTTTGCCATCAAGCCTCGCGCCCATGGCCTGACCAAGCGCCATCAAACCGCTGGCTGGACGGATCATCACTTCGAATTCAGCGATTAATCCGTCGTCATCGAATTTAATGAAGTCGGCGCCCTTCAATTGTTTGCCGCCCACATGGGCGCTGAATTCAAGAGCCACGCTTTTGCCGTCTTCAGTTAGGAATTCCCGGTGATATTTAAAGTCCTCAAAAACCGTCATCACCGTTGATAAGACAAGCGTGAGCGCCTCGCGGCCCGGATACGGCGTATGCGCTACAGGTGACCGGAAGACCACATCTTCCCGCGCGATCTCACCCACTTTTGAAAGGTCGCGGGCGGCGACCATGTCGTGCCAGCGTGCCAGGGTTCGCGAGGATGCGGCATGATTAGGTGTCATGATGTGTTAGAAAATCCCTTTCGCCGGGTTTTCAACCAGATAACCCTTTGGCGCTACCGGGTTAAGCAGTTTCACCTGATCCGCGGAAAGGTTCGGTAGTTGCTGCACTAGATCGAGGAAGCGCTCGGATTCCGACGCATCGAGAATCTCATCCGTCAGCGTCTTGAACTTCTTGATGTACTCCGCACGGCCAAACGGGCGCGCGCCAAACGGATGCGCATTGGCGATGCCAAGCTCGTCGACCAGTTCCGAGCCGTCTTCGAACGTGACGACAACGCGTGCGCCGAAGGCTTTCTCGTTAGGATCGTGGCTATGATAACGCCGTGTCCATTCCGGGTCTTCGACCGTCGAAATCTTGTGCCACAAGCGAACCGTGTCTTCGCGTTTGGCGCGTTCCGGTGCGTAAGAACGGACATGATGCCATTCGCCGTCCTGCAGCGCGACCGCAAAGATATACATGATTGAGTGATCGAGCGTTTCACGGCTTGAATTCGGGTCCATCTTCTGCGGGTCGCCAGCGCCGGTACCGATCACGTAATGGGTATGGTGCGACGTATGCAGAACGATTGATTTTACCTTGTCGAAGCCGCCGCGCCCTTCGATCTCCTTGCCCATGCGGAAGGCAAGATCGATCAGCGCCTGTGACTGATACTCAGCCGAATGCTCCTTGGTGTAAGTCTCGAGGATCGCACGTTTCGCCTCGCCCTTGCCCGGCAGCGGCACGTGATAGGACGGCTCATACGGGCTCTCACCCTTGTCGCGCGCCGTACGGCCATTGAGAATAAAGGAAATCACGCTGTCTTCGCCTTCATAAATCGGAGACGGCGCGCCCTCGCCCCGCATGCAACGATCGACGGCTTCAATCGCGAGCTTGCCCGCATAGGCCGGCGCGAATGCTTTCCAGGTCGAAATTTCGCCCTTGCGCGACTGGCGCGTCGTGACAGTCGTGTGCAGGCCCTGCTGCACCGACTGATAGATAACTTCCGTATCGAGACCAAGCAGCGTGCCGACCGCCGCCGACGCAGACGGCCCGATATGGGCGATGTGGTCGATCTTGTGTTCGTGCAGGCAAATCGCTTTGACGAGATTGACCTGAATCTCGTAGCCCGTCGCTATGCCGCGCAGGAGCGCTTTGCCGTCACGTCCGCATTGCTGCGCGACCGCAAGAACCGGCGGAATGTTGTCACCCGGATGCGAATAATCCGCCGCAAGAAACGTATCGTGAAAATCAAGCTCGCGCACCGCCGTGCCGTTCGCCCACGCCGCCCATTCGGCGCAGACCGTATGATCCGCCGGCAATCCAAACATTGTCGCGCCGCCCGAACGCATATGCGCATTCGCCATGGCCCGCGCCGATTTGATAGGGCCGCGGTTGAGCGACGCGATGCCGACCGACGCGTTGTCGATGATCCGGTTGATGATCATGTCCGTCGCTTCGGCATCGACTTCGACCGGATCGGCGGCGACCGCCGCAATCTTCCAGGCGAGCTGGTCTTCGCGTTTCAGATTGTCTTTTGAACGGTGGGCGCGAACGTCATGCGTGATCATGCGAGGTCCTTTTTAGGATGGCGGAAAGGCGGCGAGATCCGCCGCTGAAACTTGCGCCGCCCTCCTACTCTCCGCTGCGACAGCCTGTCCACTGGGGAAAACGGCGGCAAACCGCCTCTGGAAAACTTTTCTCAGAAAAACAACAACTTAACTGCCATTGCGGCTAAAGCGAGATAGAAAACCTTTTTGATCAACGCTTCGCCGCGAGAGACGGTCGAACCGGCGCCGAGCCAGCCGCCAAGGGCGTATCCAAGCCCCAGCGCAATCCCGAGCCCCCACTCAATATCAACCTGAGCCGCGAACACGGTTAGTGCGACAAGTGAAAAAATCAGCGCCACAAAAACCTTGTGCATATTCGTGCGGACAAGATCGAGGCCCATGACGCGATTAAGAATTGGCATCATGATGAAGCCGACGCCGATCTGAATGAACCCGCCCCAGAAGCCCGCGCCGATAAATAGAATATGACCGAGGATCAGGTTCTTCGCCTTGCCGCCGGCCGGAACGGCTTTCTGTCCGGCCCCGGTCATCATGATGATCAGCACGCCGACCATGATCAGCGCGAGCGTGCGTTCGAACCACACGCCGTCGAGCCTGACGCCGACATTCGCCCCGAAAAAAGCGCCGGCCGCAGCGCACGCCGCCAGCGAGGCGCTCAGCTTGAAATCCGAAAACCCTTTGCGGAAAAATCCGGTCACCGCGGCAATGTTTTGCGCGATGATGCCGATGCGATTGGTGCCGTTCGCCACGGGTCCGGGAAGCCCCAGAAACACCATCACCGGTACAGCGAGAATCGATCCGCCGCCCGCCATGACATTGATCCATCCTGACGCAACGCCTGCGGCGAACAACAAAGCGGCCTTAACGAAGTCGATTTCCATGACGCCGCATTACGCCAGTTGGCGAGCGCGCGCCAGCGCCGCGTTCAAGGCTGTGCAAGGAAGCGGTTACGCGCCTCTGCGTCCGGTACTAGGCATTCATCGTGCGCGCCAAACCAGCCAATGCGGTTCCGCTGAACGAAGTCATAGATGGCGTTTCCGATGAAATCCGGCACGAGCCCCCCGGCGGCGCCAAGCCATTTCCACGGCGCGGGCATAAGGCGCGCCGCCTTGCACACGCCCCGCCAGCGCAAAAACGGTATTCCGTCGCTGAGCACCATAAACGTATCGAACGCATCCGCATTGAGGCCGTAATGATGATAAATAGCCCGCGGCAAAGCATCCTGAATAACGGCGAATTTCGTTTCGCCTTGTGGGTCGCGCTTCATCATGAACTGCACGCCCGAGGAACATAAGACGCACTCGCCGTCGAAGATGATGAGCGGCGAGGCATCGTCGGATGTTGGCACGCTGGCATCTTCTCGATAACTATAGTGCTTAGCGCTCTCCATAATCATTAAGCCGCGCTGAATATTCGCCGCCAGAGCATTTTTCGAACCTCGCAAATCTTCCAGCCAGTTCCGTTGTTGAGAAGCCGCACGAGTTCCTTTCGAGCAGGCATATTCGCCGGCGTTTTGATGTCGCTGGCGAGTCCAAGCCGCTCTAGCAGAAGGATAAACCACCAGCCCGGATCAGGCTGGCCCGGGAGTAAGCCGATTTTCGCCGAACCGGGAAATGCGTGGTGATTGTTATGCCAGCTTTCGCCCATGCTGATGAAACCAGCAATCTTGACATCCCTGCCCTGAACGCTGGCGTTCGTAACACGCCAGGACATATCGTCATCGGTTTCCCTGTATTCATGATGGGCGAAGTGCCCAACTAGCCAATGCCCGGTAACGCTGACGCAAACACGCAGAGCAATGCCCCAAATCACATAACTCCAGCCGCCCATGAAATAGAGCGCCAACGCCAGCGGCACCTGCTGCAGCATCCATGTCCGCTCCATCCAGTGATAGACGTTGTCGTTACGAAGACGTTCCTCGAGTACGAATAAAGGCGGGCGGTCAAGTTCTATGTCGAAATGCACCTGCCAAATATAATCGGAAAATATCCCTTTTCGATGGCAGAGGTAATCATGGCAAACCTTTTGCCGTTGCGCCCAGTCACGCAAATCATGCTGGCGCATCATGCCGAACGGCCCCGCCATACCCACCAGCACACCGAGATAGACGAGCAGATACTCAAGCCATAATGGGCAGGAAAAACTATTGTGAATGAGACGTCGATGCATGCCGACGGAATGCCCGGCGCACAGTGTAACCGCGGTCAACACTAAGAAAATCAAAAGCGCATCCCAGCTGAATGTCAGCGGCGCGAATAGCAGCGCCGACACCGTCATTAGCGTCATCCAGAGAGATTTTGCGAGCGCCCACTTTACCCGTCCGGATCCTGAATCTGCCCCTTCAAGACCGACAATTCTTTCCGAGCCTTTAACGAGTGCCATATCTCTCCCCTTCGTTATCCAGTCGGTGATAATTTTTCGGGCCTAGCCATAAATCGCGGTGACTCATTTCATACTGCCTACGATCGCAATGAGAAAAGCGAGCTCGATCAAAACCGTGAGCGGAAGGCGCACGGCGAGATACCAGTGCGGCGCGCCGGAACCGCGGCGTGTGGCTTTGAGATCGTCGAACAGCAACAGCGCCACCAGCGCCATGATGACGGGGAATTTCCAGTAAGCGCCGCCCACAGGCGCAAGCAGCGGCATTGCAAGCACCAGCGGCAGGGCCGCGCCTAACAAAGCGCGCATGGTCGGTCCGCCATCTTTCATGATGGCGACGCCCCACCTCACGCCGCCGAAAAAGACGATGAGAGCGGCGCCATAAAAGCTCATGGCGTAAGCAGCAACGGCAGCCCGGTCGGGCTCTTCGGCGACAATGAAAAGCGCGGCGGCGATTAGCGGTGATGCGGCAAGATAGGCAAGCAGTTGCGCCGCACCGGTATTAACTGAGCTTTGCAGCGGCGTTTGTTTCAGATCATTATCCAGAACAGCTGCATCGTAAGCCATGGCCCAGTCTCCTTTGTTGCGGGATCAGTTCATTCCGCTTTCTTTTTCAGAAACGGCTTCAGTAAATCGACCGCCTTCGATCCCATACGGATCAAGGGCAGCAATGTTTCCTTGGGCGTACTTTTAAGCTGGCCATACCAGCCGTCGAGCAGGTCCATCAGTTCCTTGATGTCGCTCAGGCGCTTGACAGCGGTTTCATTTGTCTGCGGATCATCACGCGCCTCATCAAGACAATGCGCAAGAACCGTTTTCGCCGGATCAATCTCCCGCGCCTTGCGCATTTCAACGATGCGGAAAACCATTTCCCAGACGTCGCCCTCGGCGATGAAATGATCGCGGCGATCGCCTCGGATTGGCTCCCGGCGCACAAGTTCCCAGGTAACGAGGTCTTTGATGGAGTTCGAAACATTGGAGCGCGCCATGTCGAGGTGGTTGGCGATATCTTCCGCATTCAAGGGCCTGTCGCTGACGAGTAATAACGCGTGAATTTGCGCCACCGAGCGGTTCACGCCCCAGCTCGCCCCCATGTCTCCCCAATGCAGGATGAAGCGTTCTATGGCCGGGGTCAGCTTGATGGTTTTATCAGTTATTTCTGTCATGACAGAAATTTAGGAAATCAACTTTCGTTTGTCAAATTCTTACTTGTGGGATTCTAACCACGCTTTTAGATATTTTCGCTTGAATGCGCCACGAATGGCATGCATCTAGGCATGAACTCAGACTAGACTTTCAATATTGTGGTACAGTTCCCACGCTGGAGTCCGTTTATGTCCGATTTGGACCAGTTACTTCTCAAGGCGGAGACATACGCCGAAAGCGCAGGGCTTTCCGTTTCCACCGTTTCCCGAAAGCTATTCAACGACGGAAAGACTATTGCGCGGCTTAAATCAGGCGGCCAGTGCACGCTGAAGACACTTGAAACGGCGCAGTCCCGGTTGGCTGAGCTGACATCCGATGCGCCTGCGAAAGCGCAGCCGAAAACGCAGGCCGCGAACGGCGGCGCAATCATCTCACCGGCACTGATGACCCATCTCGATCGGCTAGAGGCCGAAGCCATTCACATCATGCGCGAAGTAGCGGCGGAAGCGGAAAATCCAGTGATGCTCTATTCCGTCGGCAAGGACTCCGCCGTGATGCTGCATCTCGCGTTGAAGGCGTTCTACCCATCAAAGCCGCCCTTCCCGCTGATGCATGTGGACACCACATGGAAGTTCCGTGAGATGATCAAGTTCCGCGACGAAACCGCGGCGAGGCTTGGGCTCGATCTCATTGTTCACATCAATCAGGAAGGCGTAGACCAGGGCATAGGTCCATTCACCCACGGAAGCCAAGTCCACACAGACGTCATGAAAACGCAGGCGCTGAAGCAGGCCCTAGACAATCATAAGTTCGATGCAGCGTTTGGCGGAGCGCGGCGTGACGAAGAAAAATCCCGCGCCAAGGAGCGTATCTTTTCGTTCCGTTCAGCCGGCCATCGCTGGGATCCGAAAAATCAGCGCCCGGAGCTTTGGAACATATACAACACGCGCATCGCAAAGGGTGAATCCATTCGCGTATTTCCCCTCTCCAACTGGACCGAGCTGGATATCTGGCAATATATCTATCGGGAAAGCATTCCCATCGTGCCGCTTTATTTCGCCGCGAAACGCCCGGTCGTGGAACACGACGGCGCGCTGATCATGGTCGACGACGACCGTATGCCCTTGAACGGCGAAAAGCCGGCGGAAGAAATGGTGCGGTTCCGCACGCTCGGCTGTTACCCGCTTACAGGTGCGGTGAAATCGAACGCAACCACACTGCCGGAAATCATTCAGGAAATGCTGATCGCGACCACCTCCGAACGTCAAGGCCGGGTCATTGATCACGATCAGGCCGCAAGCATGGAGAAGAAAAAGCAGGAGGGATATTTCTAGATGTCAATATCGACCCTCAAACCCTCCGATGACGTGATCGAATATCTCGCCGCCCATGAGCGCAAATCCATGTTGCGGTTCATCACCTGCGGCAGCGTCGACGACGGAAAGTCGACGCTGATCGGGCGGCTACTCTACGATTCAAAGCTACTCTACGACGACCAGATTTCTGCGCTCGAAAGCGACACGAAAAAACACGGCACGCAGGGTGAAAAAATCGACTTTGCCCTGCTCGTCGATGGCCTCGCCGCCGAACGCGAACAGGGTATCACCATCGACGTCGCCTATCGTTTCTTCTCTACGGAAAAACGTAAATTCATTGTCGCCGACACGCCCGGGCACGAACAATATACGCGCAACATGGCGACCGGCGCCTCAACGGCCGATCTCGCCGTTATTCTTATCGACGCACGCAAGGGTATACTGACCCAGACACGGCGCCATTCCTACATCGTCTCCCTGCTCGGCATTCGGCACGTCGTCATCGCTATCAACAAGATGGATCTCGTCGGCTATGCCGAGAATACTTTTGACAAGATCGAGGCCGATTATCGCGCTTTCGCCAAGGACCTCGGATTTGAATCGATCACCTGCATTCCCATGTCTGCGCTCGAAGGCGTCAACATCATAAAGAAGAGCCGTGAAACGCCGTGGTATCAGGGATGTGCACTTTTACCTTATCTCGAAACGATCAAAGTGCGTGCGAGCCTGGTTGAAAAACCATTCCGCCTGCCCGTGCAATGGGTGAACCGGCCTGACCTCGATTTTCGCGGTTTTTCAGGCACGATCGCCAGCGGGTCGATAAAGCCAGGCGATGAAATCGTCGTCCTCCCCTCCGCCAAACGCTCGAAAGTCAAATCCATCGTCACCCATGACGGCGAACTGGACGAAGCCCGCCCCGACATGGCGGTGACGCTGACGCTTGAAGATGAAATCGACATTTCCCGCGGTGACATTATCTGCGCAGGCAAAGCGCCGGCGGAGCAGACCGACCAGTTCGCCGCACATCTTCTGTGGATGGCGGAGGACACTCTTTATCCAGGGCGTCAATATCTATTGAAAACGGCTAACAGGATCGTCCCGGCAACGGTCACCGAGCTAAAGCATAAAGTTAACGTCAATACGCTGGAACATATGTCCGGCAAAACGCTGGAGCTGAACGAAGTCGGCTTTTGCAATTTCAACCTGGCGCAACCGCTTGCGTTTGACCCTTACACGGACAACCGCCGCACAGGTTCGTTCATCCTGATTGATCGGCGTACAAACGCCACGATTGGCGCCGGCATGATCGATTTCTCACTGCGCAGGGCGAAGAATGTTCACTGGCAGGATTTGGACATTAACAAGAAAGCACGCGCGACAGCGAAACACCAGCGACCCTGCGTCTTATGGTTCACCGGACTTTCCGGTTCCGGCAAGTCAACCGTTGCGAATCTTGTTGAAAAGCGCCTGCATGACATGGGCCGTCATACCTACACGCTTGACGGCGATAACGTTCGTCACGGCCTCAACAAAGATCTCGGCTTTACGGACGCCGACCGGGTTGAAAACATCAGGCGCGTGGGCGAGACGGCGAAGCTGATGGTCGATGCCGGCATGATTGTTCTGGTTTCGTTTATTTCGCCTTTCCAGAGCGAAAGGCGCATGGCGCGAGAGCTTCTCGAAGATGGAGAATTCATCGAGGTCTTCATCTCTACGCCGCTGGAAGTCTGCGAACGACGCGATGTCAAAGGCCTCTACGCCAAGGCCCGCCGCGGTGAAATCAAAAATTTCACCGGTATCGACAGCGGTTACGAAGCGCCAGAAAATCCGGAGCTTGATCTTGATACTGCCGAAATCGCGGCAGATTCGGCAGCATCACGCATCGTAGAATACCTGCAGGTGAATGGTTATCTGAATTCCTGATTCTGATGCGCCACACGCCGTACGTCATCACTCCGGCGACGCGAACAAGGATAATTCCGGTGGTTCATGGCTGGCCGTGAACGACACCATCTCATAGAGCGTGCCGCCATTATCATATACGGCCCAGTCCGGCAGCCGCACATTTCCAAATTGTTTCATGGGACCAAACGTGTATCGGTACTGGTTTGTCGCCCAGATCAACGGTTCATTGCGTGCATTGAGGATGACGTAACCACCGGGCTCTCCATCCGGTCCGCTAAACTGTAACTGTTTGCTGCCGGGAATATCTCCGTCCGAAAAGGTAATTTCGTAGAACGAATCATTCCGCGCTACGCCTCTGGCCATCCTGTACAGATTAAACGGTCCGCGCGCCATCGCGTTCTTGAAACTCTCCTCGTTACCTGCCGACAATTCACCGTTCAGCATGCTCCAGTAACCATGCTCGGGGCTGTAGGCGCGTACCCGGTGATATATTTCGTTCTGCATTTTCACCCAGGACCGCGTGCCCGTAAGATCGAGCACCTCTTCCTCCCGATAGGAATCCGGCCGATAGTAAGGATACCAATCATGGACAAAATGGACGGAGGAGATATGCGACCAGATCTCTACACCACCCATGCTCTCGACCATGGCTTTTGCTTTGGCGATTGCTTCCGGATCCCCTCTCAAGCCATTTTCTTGCGCCCGCACGTTACCCGCCAGGATCACAAACATAAAAAACACTACTAACGCCAATGCTGCTTTTTTCATCTTTGCCTCCGGTAACATTCAATGCGCCAACACAGTTTTACTACTAATAGTATTATATTGCCAGATCAAAGAATGCAAATCTACCCTGCATCGCAGACAGTGTTTGAATGCTGCGGTCTTCAGAAAAATCAGGTTTTTGAGGCTCTATATGGCTACGGATTACGTTTCATCTCGGGCGACCGCGTATAGCAGTTATCGCAACTGGCGCGATGATAGCCGGACTGTTGAGCGCCGCTATTTGCGTTGAAAGATACTAGCGATAATACGCAGCCATGCCTCGTCGCTTCTGGCAACCAGCATCGGCCGGCCAAAGGTCGCCTGCGGCGTATAGGGCGCGCCGTCGTCGAGATATTGCGCTTTGCCGCCGACTTCACGCAACATCAACACGCCGGCGGCGTGATCCCATGGGCTGCACCGCGACGACAATGCAAAGTCGCGTTTGCCGCGGATGAGATTGATATAGGCGTAAGCCGAACACCGAGCCGGTTCCGTTTCAAACTTTTCGCGCAATGGCTTAATCACGCGCGCGCGCCATTCCGGCGACAGAGCGCCGACGGCCCGATAGCCTGTAAGCGGCGCGCCGGACGTTTGCGCCGGCCCTATTTCTTCTCCGCGCCAGGCGGGAAGCTCGCCGCGCTCGCCCATGGCGAAGGCTTTTTCCGGGATCGCATATATCCACCCTTGCCGCATCTCGCCGTTTTCAACGAGAGCGACGATAGAGCCGAATTCCCTGACGCCTTCCACAAAATTCCGCGTACCGTCGAGCGGATCTACAATCCAGAAGACGCCGTCGCCTTCGAGCTTTTTTAACACAGACGGATCTGCCGCAGCCGTTTCCTCGCCAATAAATCCAGCGCCGGGATAAAGGTCTCCGAGTGCTTTTTTCAGCCGCTCCTCCGCGGCGTGATCGGCAGCAGTGACAAAATCCGAGGGGCCCGATTTGGTGAAAATATCGCCCTTTTCGAGTACGCCAAAGCGCGACGCAATCTCTTCCTCGGCAATCTCAGCAATGATCGCCGCAACCTTTTCCAAATTGATGATCATGCGCTCTTATAGGCGGCGATTTCATCCGGGGCGAGACTTGCATCCGGAAAGAGTTTGAAAAACTGCCCCCCGGTCTTTTTCGACATGCGCGCCGACACGACAAGGTCAACGCCGCTCGGCGTTTCATCAAGGATTTCGCTGCGCTGATGCAACCATGCGCGCGCAGCGCCAAACGGCGCCGGCAGGACAATCGTAACCGCTTCATGGGCGGCGGTGAGCGCTGCTTCAATGGAGTCAAAGAGATCGTCGACGCCCTCGCCGGTCTCAGCCGAAATCGGAATGCGGCGGATACCTCCGTCCTCAATTCTTGCAATAGCCACGACGTCGACGCGATCGTCAATTGGCAGAAGATCAATCTTGTTCAGCGCTTCAATGACCGGCCGCTCATCGTCTTCATCGATGCCAAGGGTGCGCAACACCGAAATAACATCTAACCGCTGCGCCTCGCTATCATCATGAGAAATATCGCGCACATGAACGATGATGTCCGCTTCAAGCACTTCCTCAAGGGTCGCCCGAAACGCCGCCACCAACTGTGTCGGCAGATCGGAGATAAAGCCGACGGTGTCGGAAAGAATGGCGCGCACGCCCGAGGGCAGGTCAATCGCCCGCATGGTCGGGTCCAGCGTTGCGAACAGCAGGTCCTGCGCCTTGACGCTCGCCTTTGTCATCCGGTTGAACAGGGTCGACTTGCCGGCGTTGGTGTAACCGACAAGCGCGATCACCGGATGCGGCGCTTTTTTGCGTTTGGCGCGCTGTAAGGTTCTGGTCCTTCGCACGTCTTCGAGTTTTTTCCTGAGGCGCACGATTTTATCATCTAGCGCACGCCGGTCAGATTCGATTTGCCTTTCGCCCGGACCGCCGAGAAATCCGGCGCCGCCGCGCTGACGTTCAAGGTGCGTCCACGATCGCACCAAGCGCGAACGCTGGTAGTCGAGATGCGCCAGTTCCACCTGCAACCGGCCTTCCGCCGTCTGCGCGCGCTCGCCGAAGATTTCAAGGATCAGCGCCGTGCGATCAAGAACCTTGGCGTTCCAGGCCTTCTCTAAATTCCTGTGTTGAACGGGGCTGAGCGCGCCATCGACAATCACGAGTTCCGGGCGGGGTTTGAATGTATCGAGCCGCGCCGCAATCTCTTCGACCTTGCCGCCGCCGATCAGCGTCGCTGGCCGCGGCTGCGTGACGACGGCGATTTCTTCAGCAACGACATTGAGATTAATGGCCGCTGCGAGGCCGACAGCTTCCTCAAGCCGCGCTTCGGGAAGGCGTGCGCTTTCATCGCCGCGAATTGCGGGATGCAAAACAATAGCGGTTACAGGTTCAGACAAAAGAACAGTCCAAATTTATTTTCGCCTCTATGCGGCGAATATTTTATAGCGACTAAAAAGGCCAGATAGCGATTATTCCGCCGTTTCGTCGCCTTCGCCGTCCCAGAGATTTACCGGCCCCTGAGGCATCACGGTCGAAATGGCGTGTTTGTAAACCAGTTGCGCATGACCATCGCGCTTTAACAAAACGCAGAAATTATCAAACCAGCTGACGATACCCTGCAGTTTGACGCCGTTTACAAGAAATATTGTTACGGGAATTTTGGTCTTGCGAACATGGTTTAGAAAAGTGTCTTGCAGGTTTTGTTTTTTTTCACTCATTAGTCCCGCTTCTCCGAGTCGGTTATTATTGTTGCAGCGCAATATCATTCTGGCGTGGAAATTCGCCCTGCGCAACCGCTTTAGACGGCCCCGAACGGACAAATTGAGAAAAACCTAAGGAATTACGGCAGTTTAGCCGCGCGGACTCGGGCCTTGTAGGCCTCCCGCAAGCGTGTCGCCACCGGTCCCGGCGCGCCCGAACCGATGACAGCCTCGTCAATGGCGATGATCGGCATCACGAACGAGGTCGCAGAGGTTAGAAATGCCTCAGGCGCTGCCTTGGCTTCTTCAATTGTAAAGGGACGCTCTTCAACTCTGATCTGAAGTTCTTCTGCACACGCAATCGTCGTCTGACGCGTGATGCCACCAAGGATCTGATTGCCTTTCGGATGCGTGATCAAGGCGCCGGACTTGTCGACGATCCATGCATTAGATGCCGAGCACTCCGTTACAAAACCGTCGCGCACCAGCAACGCTTCTGCAGCGCCAGCTTCGGAAGCCGCCTGCTTTGCGAGCGCATTCGGCAACAGCCCAACCGTTTTAATATCCACCCTGCCCCAACGGATATCGGGCTGAGTGATAACCTTGACGCCTCTTCTCGCTTTGGCGTCGCTTTCATTGAGATTGAAACGCCTTGCAGTGATGATAAGCGCAGGTTCGATCTCATCGACAGGAAAGGCGTGGTTTCTCGGCGCAACGCCGCGCGTAACCTGAATATAGACAAGCGCGTCACGCAAACAGTTTTTCTTCAAAAGTTGACGAATAACGATTTCGAGCGCCGGGCGGCCAATCGGCGCCGCCATGCGCAATTCGCGCAGCGAGCGCTCATACCGCTCGAAATGACCGTCAAAATCATAAAACCGCCCGCCGACGACAATACAGACTTCATATATGCCGTCAGCGAACTGATACCCGCGGTCTTCAATGTGAACGGATGCCTCTCTTAAAGGCGTATACCGTCCGTTGACATAGGCAACCCGCGACATTGGTCTCACCATCTCCAGAACGCGCGATTGATCAGCGCCAGCGCAACCGCCGCTTCGAGGCGGCCCAAGATCATTCCCGCAATAAGCAGCCAGCGCAGCGGCGATTCAAAGATGGCGTAGCCATCACCAGCACCTTCCGCAAGATTAATTAATGGGCCTGCATTGCTGAGGGCGGCGGTCGCCGCCGCCGCCGCAAGCTCAAACGGATGACCGCCAATGGAAAGCGCCACAAGCAGGATCGCCAGCGTCAGCGTGAATACTAGAAAATGCATCCACACGCCCAATTCATTGGCGACACGGCGGGCCCCGAAAACGCCGCTTGGCGTGATCAGCCGCCGGATTTCCTCACGCGCCCGGCGCATGATCACCAGCCATCTTAAAACCTTGAACCCGCCGGCCGTCGATACGGCAGCGGCGCCGATGATCGCAGTGACCAATACAACCAGCAGCGGCGGCGCCTCGCCAATCATGAACCCGTTCGTCGTCACTAGCGACGCGGCGTTGAAAAACTGAGGGATCAACAAATCGACATCGCCCGCCCCGGCCGTCACCCAAAATAAAATCGCCGCCCACAAAACGATCAGCAGGAACGCGCCTGTTTCGAGATCGCGTAATCGCTCTTTCTGCCCCTTAACGATGCGGGCGATCAGAACGAAGTTCACCCCGCCTAGCAGCGTAAAGAAGCAAAGCGAGATCAGAACCCCCATGGGATAGGCGGTGATCCCGTCGGGATGCGGAATGAACCCGCCGGAGGCGGCTGTGGTCATGGCCAGAATGGCGGCGTCAAAGGTGCTGGCCCCGGCAAGGGCGATCGTCGAAAACGCAGCAAGCGTTACTATCGCATAGACGCCCGCGAAGGATAATACCGCGTTTCTCAGCGGCCGTAAGAACGAGTCCCTGTCCCCGCGCGAAAAAGGCGGCAGCAGGGTGTCGATGCCGATAAAGGCGGGCCTGATAAAAATCGCAGCAGCGATAGAAAGGGATGCAAGGCCGCCAAGCCATTGCAGTTCCGCACGCCACAAAGCGCCAGAATAAGACGCAATAGCGCCGTCAGCGGAAAGCCACGCGCCGGTAGTGGTCATGGCCGACACCGTTTCGAAATAGGCGTCGGAAAATGACAAACCCTCCGCCATGATCGGAACTGCCGCGAAGAAGGGAACGACAATCCACCACAAAAGAATGACGATCAGCGCGCCGCGAAAGCCGGCGGGATGACGGCTTCCGATACTGGCGGCGTAAGCGCCGCCGCTGACAAGCACGGCGGCGGCGATTGCAAACACATAGCCGCTAAGCGTTGGCGCATTGGTGGCCAGCGCAAGCAGCGTTGGCGGCACCATCGCAAGTGCAATTATGAACAGCATCGCCGCGAAAGACCGGAGAATGCCTACCCACGCCATGTCGCCGCCTGATGCATTTGATAATCAGAAATATTCGATACTGACACGGAACATCTGTTCCACATCCTTGACGTTTTCACGCATGGACATCAGCACAATACGGTCACCGGCATTTATCACCGTGTCGCCGGTCGGCATCTGCACTTCGCCATCACGATAGACGGCGCCGATCATTACTCCTTCCGGCAGGCTGGCCTCGCGCAAAGGTTTGTTGACCAGCGGAGATGTTTCGAGCGCGACAGCGTCGATCATCTCGGCTGCGCCATCCAATAGCGAGTAAACGCCCTTGATGCGCCCGCGCCTGATATGCTGCAGGATTGTCGAAACAGTCGTCGCGCGCGGATCGACATACCGGTCAACGCCGACAGCCTCCGAAATCGGCCCGTAATCGAGGTCGTTAATGAGCGCCAGGGAACGCCGTGACCCTTCGCGCTTGGCGACAACCGACGCAAGGATATTCACCTGATCATTGTCTGTTACGGAAACAACTGTTTCCGCTTCGGCAACACCCGCTTCACGCAAGATGCCGCGGTCCAGTCCATCTCCCTGAAGCACAATTGTGCGCTCAAGTTCTTCAGCAATGAATTCAGCGCGTTTGCGGTCCCGTTCGATCAGGCGAATTTTCATCGAGCCAATCTTTTCAAGACCCTTGGCGACGAAGAGACCAATATTGCCGCCGCCGACAATAATGACGCGCCGCGCCTGACGCCCGGCCTCGCCCATGATATCGAGCGCCCGCGTCACGTCGTTCCGGTCCGAAACGAAGAATACGCGATCGCCAGGCTCCAGCTGATCGCCGGAATGGGCGCGCCAAATGTTGTCGCCGCGCTTTATCGCAACGATTGTGATTTTCAGGTCCGGGAAAAGCTCCGCCACCTGCCGCAGCGGCGTGTTTATGATCGGGCAGTCTTCTCTCAGTTTGACGCCGACAGCCCAGACCCGTCCGTCCACGAACGACTTAATGTCAAAGGCGCCCGGCGTCGACATCCGCTGAATGATCGCTTCGGAAACCTCCCGCTCCGGCGAAATCACGACGTCGATCGGCAGATGCGCCCTTGAGAACAAATCCGAATATCGCGGATCGAGATATCCTTGCGCCCTCACACGTGCGATTTTGGTCGGCACGTTGAACAGCGAATGCGCAATCTGACACGCCACCATGTTCACTTCGTCGGAAAACGTAACGGCAATGATCATGTCCGCTTCACGCGCGCCGGCTTCTTCGAGCGTTTCCGGATACGCGCCATTGCCAACGACGCCGCGGACGTCGAGACGCTCGGCAACGGCGCGGATCAGTTCCTTCGACTGATCGACGACTGTAACCTCATTATTTTCGCGCGACAGCCGTCGCGCGATGCCGACGCCGACGCGGCCGGCGCCGCAGACGATCACGCGCATGGTTCCAAAACCTTGTTATTGCCCATCCGGGTAAAGATTCGCCTTTATATTCAAGCGCTTTCGACGCGTGCGTGGCCGTTGACCCCAAGCGCCTTCAGTTTGCGATGAAGGGCAGAGCGTTCCATACCGATAAACGCCGCTGTCCGCGATATGTTGCCGCCGAAACGGTTAATCTGAGCGATCAGATATTCGCGCTCAAAACGCTCGCGCGCTTCGCGAAGCGGAAGGGTGATAATCTGCTCCAGCCCTTCGCCCGCCGGTATGGAAAGCCCTGAATCCATTACTTCCGTCGGCAGATGCTCGCAGGTGATTTCGATCTCAGGGTCGCGTCCCATCAGGATGAGCGTGCGCTCGATAATGTTACGCAACTGCCGAACGTTGCCCGGCCAGGCACATGCCTGCAGCGCCGCCAAGGCTTCAACTGACAGCGGCCGCTTAGGGAGGCCTGACGCCTTTGCAATGCGATCAACAAAGAATGCGACCAGCGCCGGAATATCTTCGCGCCGCTCATCGAGCCCCGGCGCATTGATCGAGACCACATTAAGGCGGTGATAGAGATCTTCGCGGAAATTTCCATCTGCAGCCAACGCTAAGAGATCGTGAGACGTAGTGGAAACAATACGCACGTCAACTTCTACGGCTTTTTGCCCGCCAACACGCTTGAACCGCTGCTCAACGAGAACGCGCAGGATCTTGCCTTGCGTTTCAATCGGCATATCGCTCACTTCATCAAACATCAGCGTGCCGCCATGAGCCTTTTCCATCAGGCCGATCATGCGGGTCGATCCGTCATCGCCTTCAATGCCGAAGAGTTCTTCTTCCATCCTGTCCGGGGCAATTGAAGCAGCGCTGACGACGACAAATGGCCGATTCTGGCGGCTGGAGCGCGCATGGAGAAGACGTGCAATCATTTCCTTGCCGGATCCGGGCGGGCCAGAAATTAAAACTCGGGAACGCGCATCCGCGACGCGTTCAATCACATTGCGCAAAGACGAGACCGCAGCAGATGACCCGATGAGGCCCCAATCCGGCGCACGCTCACGCAGTTCGGAAACTTCGCGCACCAGCCGCGCCGCTTCGAGGGCCCGGTTCACCGCCAAAATCAGCCGGTCCGCATTAAACGGCTTTTCAACAAAGTCGTAAGCGCCCTTCTTGATCGCAGCCACAGCGGTTTCGATTGTTCCGTGGCCGGAAATGATAACAACCGGCAGATCGGGATGAAGTTTTTTGAGGGTTTCCAGAATCTCGATACCGTCGAGTTTGGAATTTTGTAACCAGACATCCAGAATCACCAGCGAAGGGCAGCGATCACGCACAGCAGCCAGTGCCGAAGTTGAATCCGCCGCCGCACGCGGACTGAATCCTTCATCTTCGAGGATTCCCGAAATCAACTCACGGATGTCTGCTTCATCGTCTACGACCAGGACATCAATACTCATAAAACGCACACCCTCTCTTACTCTCTCGTCTATTCCGCTGCCGCTGCATGAGGCGCTGCTTCCTGCAGACGCGCTCGTTGAAGTGTAATAGTCATGCGGGCGCCGGTCGCGCCAAGTGTGTGATCATCTGAAAATTCCAGCGATCCCCCGTGTTCCTCGGCAACTTTTTTCACAATTGCGAGGCCGAGCCCGGTGCCTTTCGCGCGCGTTGTCATGTAAGGTTCAGCGAGGCGGTGGCGTTCTTCTTTCGGAAGACCAACGCCGTTATCCATAATATGCACCTTGGCTTGAGCTTCGCCAGCGTCAATGCGAACAACAATCTTTCCCGGCTCGCCGTTTTCGTCATCAGCAAGCCGTGCGCTGATCGATTCAGCTGCATTTTTGAGTAGATTGGAAAAGGCCTGCACGATCAAACGGCCATCGCATTCGGCCATGACAGGATCATCCGGGGCTTTGATGGAAAACTCGATATCCGGAAAGGCGACCTTCTGCGGAAAGATCGCCGCCTTGACGAGCTCACGCACATCTTCGCCGCTGATCACCGGTTTCGGCATGCGTGCGAAAGATGAGAACTCATCGACCATTCGCCCGATATCATTGACCTGACGGATTATCGTTTCGGTACAGCGGTCGAATACTTCCGGGTTTGACCGCACTTCGCCAGCATATTTCCGGCGCAGCCGCTCAGCGGAAAGCTGAATCGGGGTCAGCGGATTTTTGATTTCATGAGCAATGCGTCGCGCCACATCACCCCACGCAGCGTTGCGCTGTGCGGCGATGAGCTGCGTAATATCATCGAATGTTACGACAAACCCGGCGCCGGCGGCGTCTTTAACAATGCGGACATTCAGCATTCGCGTCTTGCCTTGACGCGTCAGGTCAATCTGATCACCCGTTTCGATGTAAGAAGACTCTGCCGACCGGTTCAAAAGCTCCGAAAGCTCGGGCATGAACGAAGCGATATTTTTACCCGTCAACGTTTCTGCGCCATCGCCAATCAGTTCTGCAGCGGATTTGTTCGCGATTGTGATGCGCCCATCAGAAGCAAGACCAATTACGCCCGCCGAAACGCCCGACAGTACGGCTTCGGTAAATCGGCGGCGTTCATCAAACTGGCGGTTGGTGTCAATCAGGTCGTTGCGCTGGGTCTGCAGCTGCGCCGTCATATGATTCATGGAACGCGCCAGCGCGCCGAGTTCGCCGTCTTCCTTGTAGACCTCAACCCGAGCGCCGAGATCGCCCGCCGAAACCCGTTCGGACATGTTTACGAGCCTGCCGATGGGTTGGACGAGCCGCGTCGCCGCCCATAGCGCCAGCCAGATAGCGCCGAACAGAATGATGATCGCCAGCACGATATAGCCGGCGAGGAATACACGCTCCAGGCGCGAACGGCCGAGCCGCGCCTCTTCCCAATCCGCGACCACGCCGCGCGCCGCGAAGATGCGCGCCGTCGTGTCCGGTGCGATCTTGTAGTAGCCGATAATAAATCCGCCGCCATATTCCTCAATGTAATGAGTCACACGAAACATGTCGTAGGTTTCGTCGTTATTCACGCCCAAAACCGGTGACGCTGAGCCAACAGGAGCATTTTTGAGCTGCTGGAAAATTTCCGCGGATGGCAGGCTGTAGTTACCTGGTTCGATCTCTGCGCCGACGAGGATATTCATGTCTCCGTCAATAAGATATAGTGCCGACAGGCCGCGCACCTGAGCCTGCGCATAAATGTATCGTCGATAACTTATCGGTGTTTGCTCAAGGCCAATGCGCGCCTCTTCCTGGCGACGAATGTCAAACGCAATTTCACGGATCATTTGATCCGCGTCGGCGCGGTACGTATCTATGAGGCCATTAGCTAAGTTTCGCACTGTCTCCTGATAATTATCGATCCGTTCACTGAACACGTCGTTGAGGCTTGTGCGAAGAATTGTAAAAGCAAACAAAAACGCGACAACAGCAGGAACGACAGCCAGCAGGGAGAAGATGCCGACGAGCTGCATGTGAGTACGCGACCCGGCGAGCTGGTTCCGGCGGTTCGACCAGACGTGGTAAAGCCGTACGCCGACGAGCAGCGCAAAGCCTGCTGCAATCACGATATTGCCGATAATCATGGTACGGAGGAATGCGCGATCCACCGTTTCCACCAGCGGAGACATCAGGAACCATGTGGTGAGAAAGGCGACTACGCCCGCGCCGATCAACGCAGCGCCAGCCGTCGCGTTTGAAAACACCCAGTCAGGCGCAAAACGCCGGCCAGCGCGCGCGCCATCAGTCTTGTCATGAAGCTGAGATGGATGACTCAAACTACGCAATCCTTGTGGGCGTTATCCGCCCCAAATTCCCTGCACGTTATCGAATCACAGCGCTGGCCCGCGCCTGACTCGTCCCTGATTTTCAGCTGCAGCACCCTGCAAGCCGCGAACCACGGGGGATCGTGCGTTGGTTGTTGCCAAAAATCAACACTTTTGTTGCCAAAATGGTACAGGGGAAATAACCGGAGCGAATCCCGGCTCAGGCCGCGGCCTTTTCCGCCAGCCGAAAGTTACCATCGAAGAAACCTGTCAGCGCATTTGCGACCTGATCCGGAGAAGCCATCCGGCAGAGCGCCGCCCGGAACGAACGCCGCAAGGCCGGGTCAATGTCGACCGAGGCGTGATCCACATAAGCCGCGAGGTGTTTGCGCGCCATACGCACCCCGAGCGGTGCGCCGTAATGGGCGATGGTCTCCCGGTAATGGGAAAGCGCTGCATCCCGCTGCAATTCTATTCTCGGCGCTTCAATGTCGCCGCCGGTTTGGAGCGCAGTCGCTATGGCGCCGGGCAGCCACGGCCGTCCCGTTGACGCCCGGCCGATCATCACGCCGTCTGCGCCGGATTGCTCAAGGGCCTGCCGCGCTGTTTCCGCATCGACGATGTCGCCATTAACGATAACCGGGATCGAAACGGCTTTTTTAACTTCATGGACGGCGCGCCAGTTCGCGGTCCCGTTGTAAAAGTCGCAACGGGTTCGCCCATGCACCGTCAACAATCGAACGCCGGCGCTTTCGGCGCGCTTTGCAAGCTCGGCTGCATTCAGTGAATTCCAGTCCCAGCCGAGGCGCATTTTCAGCGTCACCGGTTTCGTAGTCGCAGCCACCGTCGCCTCGATCAAGGTCAGGGCGTGATCGAGATCGCGCATCAGCGCCGAGCCGGACGCTGCGCCCGTCACCTGCCGCGACGGGCAGCCCATATTGATATCGATAACGTCCGCACCCGCGGCCTCGGCGAGCCTTGCGCCTTCGGCCATCCATCGCGCCTCACGCCCCGCAAGCTGGATCACGAACGGAAATATCTCGCCGTCGCCTTCGGCGCGGCGGACCACATCCGGCCGGCCCCCGGCCGCGAAGGCGGCCGAATCATAATCTGCGCGCCTTCGCGCGCGGGCGAGTTCCTCCGACGCCGTCATTTCAGAGACTACGAGCCCTGCCCCGAAACGCGCTGCGGCCCGCCGGAACGGCAGATCGGACACGCCTGACATGGGCGCCAGCGCGACGTTGTTTTTGAGAGATATGTCGGCGAAAGAGAGCATTCTTCACGATGGTTCTTGGCGAACGGCGTGTTTAGCCGCTAAACCCTGAGCTTACAAATGAGTTCCGGATCAAATGGTTAAAGCCGACACCATCGCCATCATCGTCGCCGCAGGCCGCGGCACGCGCGCCGGCGCGGGCGGACCGAAGCAGTATCGCGATCTTGCGGGCCGCGCGGTGATCGCCTGGACGGCGGATGCGTTTTTGAACCACCCGAAAATCGACGCCGTGCGCGTTATCATCCACCGCGACGACCGGGACGAGTACCATGCGGCCATGGGCGCGCTCCTCGATCATCCGAAACTGCTCGACCCCGTATTCGGCGGCGCCGAGCGTCAGGACTCTGTCCGGCTCGGGATCGAAAGCATTGAAGCTGACGCGCCTAAGCACGTCCTCATTCATGACGCCGCGCGGCCGTTCATCGATGAACGAACAATCTCACGCGTGATTGATGCGCAGCAATCCTCTGACGGCGCGGTCGCCGCCCTGCCCGTGCATGACACGATCAAGCGTGCAAACGAAGGCAACAAAATCGAAACCACCGTGCCGCGCGACGCACTGTGGCGGGCGCAGACGCCGCAAGGGTTTCACTTCGATAAAATTCTCGCTGCGCACCGCGCCGCCGCCGGACAACAACTGACAGATGACGCCGCGGTCGCGGAGGCCGCTGGTCTTTCCGTTGCGCTGGTCGCAGGTTCGCCCGACAATATGAAGATCACACAGGCCGAAGATTTCGGCATGGCCGAAACGCTGCTCGGCAGGAAAGCACATAAAATGGAATACCGCACCGGCCACGGCTTTGACGTTCACGCCTTTGAAGACGGAACCGCTGTCATCATCTGCGGCGTTGAAATTCCGCATTCACATAAACTCAAAGGCCATTCCGACGCCGATGTGGGCATGCACGCGCTGACCGATGCGATTTTCGGCGCAATCGGCGCTGGCGATATCGGCGATCACTTCCCGCCTTCGGATGCGCAATGGAAAGGCGCGCCGAGCCGTGTGTTTTTAGAAAAAGCGCGTGACCTGGTGACGGAACGCAAGGGCCAGATCACCCACTGCGACGTGACCCTCATGTGCGAGGCGCCGAAGATCGGACCCCACCGGGATAAAATGCGCAACGCACTCGCTGAAATATTGCAAATCGGCGCCGCGCGCATATCTGTGAAAGCCACGACTACGGAACAGCTGGGCTTTACCGGCCGCCGCGAAGGGATCGCCGCCATGGCGACTGCGACTGTCGCGTTGCCTCAATCAGATTAGGAAAAATCCCTGTGAAAGAACTTGTTCGCTCGAATGACCCGGCCCTCCTCAGCTTCCTGCAAGACCTGCTGCAGCAAAGCGACATCAATTTTCTTCTCGCCGACCAGCATATGAGCATGACGGAAGGGATGATCGGCATTTTCCAAAAACGCATTCTCGTGCCTGATGATGAGTTCAACGATGCACGCCGCATCATGCGCGAGGCGGATATCGGCGATGAAATCAGCCAAACGCATAATTCCGCGTAACGACCAACCATGACCCAGACCCATCGCATCTGGTCCTTAGCGCAGGCGATTATCGACAAGGCCGGCGCAGAAGGGATGACCGTCGCAACAGCAGAGTCCTGCACCGGCGGCATGATTGTCGCGGCGCTGACCGATGTACCGGGCTCATCCGCCGTCGTCGATCGCGGCTTCATCACCTATTCCAATGAGGCGAAAGCCGAAATGCTCGGCGTGTCCACGGCGCTGATCAACCAGCACGGCGCTGTCAGCGCGCCCGTGGCGCGCGCGATGGCGAAAGGCGCCATCGCCAATTCACGCGCCGACATCGCCGTTTCGGTCACCGGCATCGCCGGGCCAACCGGCGGCACAGACAGGAAACCGGTCGGTCTGGTCTGGTTCGGCGTCGCCAGCCGGGATGGCGTCACCCGCGTCGAACGGCGGGTGTTCGCCGAAGGCTCCCGTGATTTCGTCAGGACCAAGGCCACAGAAACCGCGCTGCATCTAATACTGACGCAGCTTCGGAGTTGAAATTCAGGCACTTGCAGCGACGCAGAATATATGTAACATTATAGTTACATAATAACCGGAGACACCCATGCGTTTCATTACATCATTCCTCGCCGCCCTATTGTTTTTCCCCGCCGCCGTGCTCGCAGACGATACGGCGCCGGAGGGCTATGATGCCGCGCTGGCGGAAGAACTCGGCGCCGATGAATATGGCATGCGGTCCTATGTTTTCGTCATGTTGCGCACCGGTCCCGCAGATGCGGAGATCACCGATAAAGACGAGCGAACCGAAATGTTCCGCGGACACTTCGCCAATATCGGCAAGCTGGCCGAAGAAGGTAAACTGGTGCTCGCCGGCCCGCTGGCTAATGGCGCCGACGAACGCGGACTTTTCATCCTAAATGTGGAGTCCATTGAAGAGGCGCAATCGCTCATGCAGGGCGACCCGACCATCGCAAACGGCATCTTCAAGGTGGAATATATCAACTATTATGGCTCAGCCGCGCTGATGAAAGTGAACGAAATCCACGCAAAGATTCAAAAGACGAAAGTGGAATAGAGCCCGAAGTCATCTCGGGCTCTTTCCGGCGCAGTAGACGCTACAAATCCGGCGCGTCCGTCGCCTGTTTAATTCTCTCTTCTTGTGCCTTCTGCTGAATATCATCCCGCAGCGCCATCATGGCTTCCCGATTGAGATATATCTGTCCTACATTTCCGATTTTGGCTTCCACAGTGCTGACAATGTCACCGGTTGGCGAGGTTAAAGAATAAATCAGCGCCGTTGCACACTGTTTTGGAGAATGGGGGATGCTGGCGAGATCGGTTGGCCAATGCTGGTATTTGGTTGCGGGCAGATTCGACGCCAGCCGATTACAGTCTTTTCCATCATAGAGCCATTTAAGCAGAATAACCGCGCCTGCTTCATCCACTTCGTCAGGCTCGCCGTATTTATCGACAAGCGCCTGACGGTAAACTTCTACTGACGTGTCGCCGCTAACATTCTCTTTGCGCTCGATGGATTGAACAACATTCTCAGCCGGAGGCGCCGCAAAATAAACGTGCACCTGATCACTGCCGCGTGATATGCTTGTGGCGCTTACGAACGCGCCTGAGGTCTCGGCCGTCGGCTTGAACATCGAGTCTGTCAGCCCCATTTGTTGTTCAATCGTATTATAGACCAGCGGCGTACCTTGCCAGTATTGCGGTTTGTTTTCTTCCAAAGCCGCCTTGGCCTCCTCCGGTGTCATGCCGAGTTTCACGCCAAAAATATCGGCATTCACATTACTAACGATGACGGGCCCGGCGTCAGAACCAGATTTTGAACTTTCTTTTGACGATTCTGGTTTCGATTCGACGGAGCCGGGCTTTGCGGCGGACGACTCCGCAACCTCATCGCCTCCAGAACCGCACGCAATTGCAAAAACAGACACAGCCGCCACCCACGCGACGTTTTTCATCTGTAAACGCATAGAATTTCCTCCATAATGTATTCTTTGCAAAACAATACACCGCAGACGAGGGAATTCAAGAAAGACGCGCTCGCGTAACCGGATGGGAAATTATAATACGTTACCGCTACTTACAGCACATGGAATGAGCCAACATTCCCTATTGCGGCCCATAAACTTCTTCAGCACGCGTCACGAACGCCTCCGACATGCGCGCGAACGCCTTGTCGAACACCGCCTGCGCCGTCGCCTGCAGAAGAAAGTTTTTGAACTCGAAAGCGATTTCAAAATCGATGATCGATCCGCCTTCGGGTTTGTCGGTAAATCGCCAGCGGTTCTGCAGATTGCGGAACGGCCCGTCCACATAGGCCGCATCGATGCGGCTGTTTTCCAGGTCCAGAAGAACCTTGCTGCGGAAGCGCTCGCGAAAAACGGTGTAGGCGACCACCATGTCGGCGGTCATGGTTCCCTGTCCGTCCGACACGTCCTTTTGAACAATCCGCAACGCTGTACACCAGGGCAGGAATTCCGGATAGCGCTCAATATCGGCGACGAGATCGAACATCTGGCGCGCCGTGAAGGGAACCTCGGTCGTCGTTTTCCTGACCGTCACGAAACCCGCTTGGCGTTCCTGGCGTAGCCGTCGAAAAGATCGAGCATCCGTTCCTGCCATGCGGCGACCGCCTGCGGCGTTTCGAAAAGCTCTTCCTGCGTTGTCAAACGCAGCCATTGGAAGATGCTGAACATGTTATAATCGGCCATGTTGGCGCTTTCGCCCCCGAGAAACTTGTGCCGGACCATCGGCGCAGCGAGCGTTTGCAGCGCTTCTTCTATTCTTTCGCTCAAGCCCGGCGTCGCTGCGGCTTCTTCCAGCGTTTTACCGAGGCGCTGTTCGCGCGTCTTGCGGAAGTACGCCTTGTCGTCTTCGTGCGCCGCCGCATGAACGCGTACGAACATCATCGGCGCGAAATACGGAAATAGATTTGACGCGGCCCACGCATTGTAAAAATCGCACGCCGCGCGCTCGCCGGAACTTTGCACCAGGGGCGTGCCTTCGAACTTCTGCTCTGCGTAGGCGTAAATGTTTTCGCTGTCGCAGATGATTTCATCGCCATCAATCAGGATCGGCACCAGCCCGTGATCCTTGTTCGGATATTGTTCCTTGTCGGCGAAAGGCACGGGAACCGTTTCGAACGGCACGCCCTTGTGTAGAAGCGCGAATTTCGCCCGCCAGCAAAACGGGCTCGGCCGCACGTCCGGGTCTGATAGCGCAAGATCGTATAGTTTTATGGTCATAACGCTCGCCTAGTTGTCGACAAAGCCCTGATCCCATGACTTCTTCGGATCGTGATTACGAAGATCGGCGCCGAAATCAACAACCGATTTCATATTCATCAAAACGGAAATCCAGCCTGCATAAGATTCGAGCCAGTCATCTTCGGTTCCATCGTCCACTTCAAGTACGAGGATCGTTCCGCCTGATTCCGCGGATAGGCTGAACGTGGTCCGCGCGCCAAAATACCGGATGGAGAATACGCCTGGCGCCGACTGTTCCAGAATATTCGCCGTATAAGACTCGCCATTGGGAAAAGTGAATTCAATTGCGCCGCCAGATTCGCGCGTGCTTTCCGCCCAAAAAGACGCCCTGCCCTCGTCGCTCGTCAACGCATCATAGACTTTTTCAACGGGCGATCGAAAGAATATTTTCCATCGAAACCCGCGCATCTCAGCCGTGCTTCGCCGCGCGCGCCGCCTGAAGTTTCGCGAAGTCTTCGCCCGCATGATGCGAGGAGCGCGTCAGCGGCGAAGCTGACACCATCAAAAATCCTTTGGCGCGAGCGAGCATTTCATAAGACTTGAACTCGTCCGGGTGTACGAAGCGATCAACGGCGGCGTGTTTACGAGTCGGCTGTAGATATTGGCCGATGGTGATGAAATCGACGCCGGCGGACCGCATGTCGTCCATCACCTGCATCACTTCCTCGCGCGTTTCGCCGAGGCCCACCATGATGCCGGACTTCGTGAACATCTGCGGGTCGCGCTCTTTGACTTTTTCAAGCAGGCGCATGGAATGAAAATACCGCGCACCCGGCCGGATCGAGAGATAAAGCCGCGGCACGGTTTCAAGGTTGTGATTGAAGACGTCCGGCTTTGAGTCAATAACGATTTCCGCCGCGCCGTCCTTGCGCAAAAAGTCAGGCGTCAGAATTTCAATGGTGGTTCCGGGCGCGCGTTCGCGGATCGCGCGCACCACGGCGGCAAAATGTTCGGCGCCGCCATCGGTCAGGTCGTCCCGGTCGACCGACGTGATAACGACGTGCTTAAGTCCCATCTCGGCGACGGCTTCGCCCACATGCGCCGGCTCTTGTGGATCAAGCGCGGACGGCAGGCCGGTCTTCACATTGCAAAAGGCGCAGGCGCGGGTGCAGGTGTCGCCCATGATCATCATGGTCGCATGCTTCTTGTCCCAGCACTCGCCGATATTCGGACAGGCCGCTTCCTCGCAAACTGTGTGCAGGTTTTTCGAGCGGACAATCTTCTGCGTTTCCGTAAAGCCTTTCGATACCGGCGCCTTGACCCGAATCCAGTCGGGCTTGCGCAGAACGGGCGTGTCTTCGCGCTTCTGCTTTTCAGGGTGTCGCGGCTTCGGGGCCGCACCGACATTATCGATAAGCGTCGCCATTCGCCCCATATAGCGGCGGCGGCGGATGATTGTAAGGGGTTGGAATCAGGGCTTTAAGAGCCTTCAAACCTAGTACATCATCCGCTGGACGTTATCGACGACCTCATCAAACGATTCATGGATAATCGCGCCATCCATGGGCTCGCCAAGGGACACATTGATGGCTTCCCAGGCTTCAATAGACTGGATACGCGGCGGCTCTCCGATGCGAGCGAGACGCGCACCTTCGGTCGAAAATTTCACCACTTCACGCGAAACCGGCAGGCGCAGCCAGCGCCACACCCGGCGGCAAATCTCGCCGCTTTCATAAAGCTCCCAGCGAGGATCGGTGCCGTCATTGGAGATATCGAAGAACAGCGTTTTGAGATCGCCTGCATCGGCGAGCACCAGAACGCCGTGGTCATGCAGGAAAAACTTCGGCGCGCGGCCATTGCTCAGGAAGGACGACTCGCCAAAACCGCAGCGCAAGTCGGCAATGGCTTTCTTCTTCGCCATAACGCTGGTCTGGAATTCCTCAACAATATTCGGCCATTCCTGGCGGCCGATGACAAACAGGCCCCCGGCGACGAGCGCGATGATCGCGCCGGCAAGCTGAATGGCGAACCAGGGCCCGTCCGCCTCATAGGCGAACACCACCGCAAATGGCATGACCAAGGCGAACGCCGCCGCGATGGGCCGTTTAAAACCGATCAGGTCTTCACGGGCGTAGTCGTTGACATTGTCGGAATAGTCCGCCGTGACTTTCAATCGCGCCGCAATTTGCGCCGGAATATCAACACGCGCAGTCGTGAGCATCTTACCCTCGTAAAACTATTGCGAGCGTAGTTTTGCAGAAGAAGATTTGCCGAGCTTTTAAAAGCTTAACGTCAAATTGAATTGCATTGTCAGAAGCCGCGCGCGCCAAGGGATGCAGTCGTTAACGCCGCCGCAAAATCGCCTTATTTGCGGCGCCGTCCCGCCCTAAAGCGGCACTGCGGTTCGCCGGAATACCTTGCGGATCGCGAAATTTGTAATGACCCGGTCAACACCTGGCAGCCTTGTTAAAATTTCCGTATGAATCCGTTCATAGTCGGCGCCGTCGCGGCACAGGATACGCAAAAGATAATCCGACAGGCCGGCCATCAGATAACACTCCATGATTTCACGGTGGAGCGTCACGGCTTTTTCGAAGGCGTGTAGCGTCACCTGTTGCTGGTTTTTCAAAGTGGCCTGTACGAAGACAGACGTTTCTAGGCCCGCCGCCCGCTCATCGACCAATGCGACGTGCTGTGTGATGACGCCGGCGTTCCACAGCTCCTTGACCCTCTTGTGACAGGCCGACGGTGACAGCCCCACCCGGTCGCCTAGATCAGAAAACGAACACTGTCCGTCTTCCTGCAGGATTTCGAGGATGGCTGTATCAAACCTGTCCATTTATTGAATCCTATCTTTCAATCCTGCCTATTTATCGCAAAATATTCCATGAATCCAAAATTTCCATGAAAAATATCAAAAACCTGCGCTGAAAACAGAATATAACTTCGCCAAAAGCTCAACAGGGAGGTTCCCATGCTGGTAGGCGTTCCCAAGGAAATCAAAGTTCACGAATATCGCGTTGGCCTCGTTCCGGGCAGCGTCCGCGAATATGTCCAGAACGGCCATGAAGTGCTGGTTGAAACCGGCGCCGGCGCCGGCATCAAGGCAAGCGACGAAGACTACATTGCAGCGGGCGCGACAATCGCCCCGGATGCAAAAACAATCTTCGCAAAAGCCGACATGATCGTGAAGGTGAAAGAACCCCAGCCAACGGAATGGGTACAACTTCGCGAAGGACAAATTCTTTATACCTATCTCCATCTGGCGCCGGATCCCGATCAGGCGCGCGGCTTGATTGAATCGGGCGTGACTGCGGTTGCCTATGAAACGGTTACGGACCGGTTCGGGGGACTTCCCCTGCTTGCGCCCATGAGCGAAGTCGCTGGTCGCCTCTCCATACAGGCGGCGGCATATGCATTAACAGCGCATCAGGGCGGACGCGGCCTTTTAATGGGCGGCGTGCCGGGCGTTTTGCCCGCGAAAGTTCTGGTAATTGGCGGCGGCGTTGTCGGCACCCACGCTGCGCGCATGGCTGTTGGGCTGGGCGCAGACGTTACTATCCTGGACCGTTCAAACCGTCGGCTGGCCGAACTCGATGAGCTGTTCGAAGGCCGCGCGAAGACGCGTTACTCAACTTACGAGGCACTCGACGAAGAAACGGATGTTGCAGACGTCGTCGTCGGCGCGGTCCTGATCCCGGGCGCGTCCGCGCCGAAACTCGTCACCCGCGAGATGCTGAAGGGTATGAAAGAAGGATCCGTGCTCGTCGATGTCGCCATCGATCAGGGCGGCTGTTTTGAAACATCAAAACCGACGACACATGCAGATCCCACCTATTTGGTGGAGGGCGTGATCCATTATTGCGTGGCGAATATGCCGGGCGCCGTTCCGCTGACCTCGTCCCACGCGCTCAACAATGCGACGCTTGAATATGGGCTGATGCTCGCCAATCTTGGCCTTGATGCACTGCGGCAAAACCCGCACCTCCAGGCGGGTCTCAATGTCCATCACGGCCTTGTGACATACAAGGCAGTGGCGGAGGCTTTGGGCTCTAAGTTCACTTCGGCAGCCGATGCACTCAAATCAGGCTGAGCGCCGTCACGACACATACGGGTAAGTCATTGATTTTTTTATGTGACCTAGCCCATCTCAAATAGCTCGAATAGTATCATTTGGCGAGAACACATTACGCTATGGTAAGGTTTCGCGCATGATTTGCGCGCTTTATTCGCTTGCCGAAAACGCCGGTTCGTGAGCATATTCGGCTCAGGAGAGGGTTTAGATGCGTAAAGCCATAATCATAGCTGGAGCAATGGCGCTGCCGTTGCTGACGCCATTGGGCGCAAACGCAGCGAGCCCCGATGATCCCTTTATCGTGTTGGCGTCTGCCGAAGCACCTGCCTCAAAAGATCAGAAGATGACCAAGAAACGGGCCGCTATGCCGTTGTTTCTGGAACTTATGACGGGGCAGCGCGCAGGGGCGAGCGACAATTATGTGATGGCTTCTGCAACGCCAGAGGCGACCGACGCCGAGAAGAAGTGTCCGCAAACCGAGAAAAAAGACATGGCGGAAGGCGCTGAAGAAACGCCCGAGCAAACGCTTGTCGGTCCGGAGCCGATTTACTTCGCGTTCTAATCTGCAACGTATATGAATAAAATTGCAGCGCGCCGGTTTCCGGCGCGTTTTAGTTTGTAGCTCAATCGTTTTTGGCTTTCGCCGATTTCTTTCGCCCCCACCAGAATAACGACAAGTCATTTAGGTATCGCCCTCGCGAAAGCCGGAAGACGACAATTATTATTCCTGACAACGCAAATATGAACCCGGTAATTGATGCTGTGATCAAAAGCGGGTTGTTGAAATTTTCCCGATCTTCGTAGTCCATGATGTGCAGCATCCAGAAGAAATCGTAAAGCCGCCAGATGTCGTTACGCCGGGCGCGCACCTCTCCGCTGGAGGGCGAAACATAGATACGGGTATTAAACCGGTCGTTGTAATCGAGCCGCCATACGGGCGTCGGCCCTCGATATTCCTGGGGCGGAAAAGACATTAATGCGGCCCGCACAATCTCGCCATCGCCAAGGTAGTCCATTTCAGCCACTTTCCGCGCCAATTGTTCGGAAAGCGGAGATATGCGCGCGCCGGTTGATGCATCGAAAATGCCCTCTGCGGCGCCCTCGCCGCGCGTCACATAAACCGGCCTGCCCAGAAAATGTTTGAGCTCAATCGAAGTTGCGCCATCGGCCTGCGCGAGGATTCCGCCTGGTGACGCGTATGTAGCCGGCTCAAGCACTCCCGGCGGCGCACGATAGGCGTTCGTTTCTCCACGTACGAGTTCGATGGGAAACACCGACATGACAACGCCGCTCGCCATCCACAGCATAACCTGTATCCCGAGGATGAGCCCCGCCCACAAATGCACGCGCTGGACAATCGCCTTGAACGTCATGACCCGCAGCTCTTAATCGCCGGCGAGATCGGATGCAGACAGCGGCGTTGTCAGCAGCGTTTCGAATGCTGCCCACCGCCCGCCAGCTTCTTCAGCGGTTCTTTCAATGTAGCCTTCTACAATATACCGGCCGAGATTGTAGTTCAGCACATAGCCGCGATAGGTCTCAATAAATCTCACGCCCTGCTCCGCGCGTTCACGCGACTCCAGCCGATACTTCGCCATCATATCGATAGCGGTCTCACGATCGATGCGGCCGTCGAGATATTCCCGGGCTATATGATTGCGCGCGTGTGACAGGTCGCGGCGAAGATCGTTGAGCTCTTCGAGCGTTGCCGCTTTTGCGGGGTCTAGCCCGGCCAACGGAAACAGCACGTCGCGCTCGAATGCGATTTTCTCTTTGCCCGGAAACGCCAGCTCAATACCGTAATTGGCCGAGCCTTCGGCCGTGACGGAAAGCGGAGAAAACAATGGATAAACGGAATATTCGATCCAGCCATTCCCGTTCAGGAGATCGCGCTCCAGCATGACGTTCCAGGTGTGATGACCGGGATAGCCCTCATGGCAGCCGAGATCGACCGCGCGGTCGATAATGATCGGAAAATCCGTATTGACCTGGATGAGGCTCTCGTGATCGCCCTGATACCAGTTGTAGCCGCTCCAAGGCTGATCGGTGACAAACTCGATTGTGAACCGTTCGTTCTCCGGCAGAGCGTAATGGGCGAGCGTGCGTTTGCGGCATTCAGCAATCGCGGCGTCGAATACAGCCTCAAGCTTGTCTTCGGGAATGGCGAGGCTGTTGCGGAATGCATCGACGCGGTCGCTAAGCGGCCCTTCACCCGGAATAAGCGCATCGATACTCTCAAGAATCGTATCGAACTGCGCGACATTATATTCTGGCGCAACGGCGTCATAGAGAAGGCGCGTCTCTTCATTAAAGGAAAACGTATCGCCTTTGGTCATCTGGATGCGCGTCAGCGCCGCCACGATGAGTTTTTCAAGCATGGCGCCGCGAATGCCTGGCTCATCCCCATTGGCGCGGCGCACGCTGATCAACAGCCCCTGCGCATCCTGCTCGAGCGCATCAAGCGAACGCTGTAGTTCTTTCGCAGCTTCCGCCCATTCCACTGGTCCGTGATAGGCGTCAACAAATGCCGGGTCGTGTTCGCCCGCGGCGAGCGCCAGTTTGACGAAACTTTCGGCGATGGCGTTGAGACTGGCGGCGTCTTCCTGCGCGGCGACGTAGCGATCGTCGCTCTCCGCCATTTCGTCAACTTGCGACGCATCAGCCGACAAGGCGGCGGCAGGTGCCTGTTCTGAAGATGGTTCGCCGCCGCATGCAGCAGCTAAGAAACCAGCGGCGATGGCGGCGGCGATCCGGATCATGGGTGCAACTCTTACGCAGGCACGCCGGTGAAGGTCGAATTGCCGAACGAACCGAGCTTCACGGAGCCGTTCAGGTTCTCGCCTTCCTGCTTGCCTTCGAACTCAAGCGTCATCGGCATCGGGGTAGTGATCTTGGCGTCCCATTTCACCGTATCGCCGTCGACAGAGCCGTTTTCAATTGGGCCGCCGCCTTGCGAGCCGGACATTTCGCCGGTCAGGGCGCCGCCCTCCTCTTTCAGGGCCACTGTCGCCGTCTGGTCTCCCATGGGTGTCTTGATCGTGAGGTTCCACTTGCCGTCAATCGCCATTTTCGTTCCTCCTTGTGGTCCCGGCGCGATGGCCGTGAACAGGCGTTAAACTCGCCGCGGACCTTAGCGATTGGGGGCCTTGGTGCAAGGCCGGAAGGCAGAACGAAGCAGGAAATCCAGAGGGATCGTCCTGTCGCTTACCTTACCAGTTTGTAGCGCTGCCCGGCCTGTATACTCGCCGCACTTCCAAGGCCGTTCATAATCGCGAACCGCTCCAACTGATGCGAAGGAAACGCCATATAGCGCGCGAGGCTGCTGGCGGTGTCACGCGATTGCGCGGTCACCACATCGACCCGGATTGGATCCGGCACGCGCAACGATCCGGGATCAACGTTCCGCAGCGATTCTACCGACTGCTGCAGCGCGCGATCGAGCTGCGCCGTCTGGTTTGCCGGCGTCACCCACAGGAACATGTAATTCGTCGTTCCCTGCCAGCGAATGACATAGGCCGTGACATCAACCGCCGCGCCATTCGCGTTCGCCCGGGCGCGGCCCATGGCGGCGGGCCTGCCGTTGATATTGCCGGAGCGCGCCGGACCAAGGTTGACGCCAAGCGACTGAGAAATTTCCTGTTCGATGAGCGCTGCTGGCGCCTTTTCGCTCGAAGCGCCGGTGAACTGCATCTGCGCGCCCGAGGACGATCTTCCCGTCACGGCCTGAGACGAGTTCGCCAGTTCAAAACCCATCGGCGCGGTAAAGGAAAGGCCGATCTGCGGGTGAATAAAGGTTCGCCCCTCGATGTAACCTTGCGTCTGCGGATCATCGCCATAGATCATGCCGTCAATAGCGTTGAGAAAAACATTGCGGTTAACCTCGTCCGACGCAGAACCAGCCTGACGCAGGGCGTTTGCTTCCTGCGCGGCGCGCTGAACACGATTGGCGGAGTTGGGGTGTGTTTTCAGATATTCCGGCGGCTGTTGAACCCCGGCGATCTGGGCCTCGAGATTGGTCCAAGCGCCCAGTGTGTTGAGGAACCGCGCAGCGCCCAATGGGTCGTACCCTGACGAAGCCAAAAGACGGGTGCCGACAAGATCGGATTCATACTCCTGCTCGCGGGAGAAGCTTAAGAGATAAAGCTGCGCGCCCTGACCGATCGCCTGCGCCGTTTGCTGATCGCCGGTCAGTATGGCTGCAGCGACCGCGCCAATCTGTGCAAGGTTCGTCCGGCTGACGCGTTTGGCGATGTGACGGCGCTGATTGTGACCGATTTCATGCCCGATCACGCCAGCGAGCTCCGCTTCGGAATTGGCAAGCGCCAACAGACCGCGCGTGACATAAACATGGCCCGGCACCGCCATCGCGTTGATCACCGGACTGTCGAGCACATAGATTTCCATGTCGGGCAGCGCCGGGTCGCTCGCCATCAGCCGATTAAACACGCGCCGCACATAGGCATTCAGTTGCGGATCATCGATCTCGCCGCCAAACGCCGCCAGAATTTGCGGATGCTGTTGCTGCCCGAGCGCCTGTTCCTGTTGCGGCGAGAGTCCCAGCGGGCCGCCGGTTGATGCGCAGGCCGCGAGCGCAAGCCCCGCCAAGCTGGCGACAACCGCGCGAAATGTTGAATTGAAAATCCCCATGTCTTGCCTCCCGGTGGTGTTGCGGCGCGCCACAAACAAACCCCTGTCCCCTGCGCGCTCCCCGGTGAAGCTTAGCACAGCATGGAGGCATAAAAAGCCATGAGCCTAGCTTTTCGGCTTCGCCCGCCGCCAGTTTTCCATGGCCTGGGAAATGGCAAAGGTCTCGCGGTATTTCGGCGAGTCCGACGGCCGTGGCGGGCGATCGCGCGTCAACTCCATGATCTCGGCAAGCTTGTTGTGCGCCGCGCCCGATTGCCCCGCGCCAATATAGGCGTGCAATTCGATCAAGGCGTCCGATAACGGATCGTCCGCGCGAATGACGAAATACGGCTCGTCTTCGGCGAGGTCGTCATAACAATCGAACTGCGACTTGTTGGCTTTAGAACCGACGGGGGATGGCATGGGCGGAAATCCTTAAATTATCTTTATCCTTTTTGCGCGATTCGCTTTCAGCCAATCCCCCGCTCGCCATCTCTCAACACTGCTTTTGGCGGCACCGGATTTCGCGAGACCTCGCCGAAGACACAATCACCAGCCGCCTCGAAGGCGCCTGGGCGGCCAATCCAATCGCTTTAACGACGAAAAATCTCAATAATCTGTTCGCGTTCGGGTGGAGACAGACCGGAAGTCCTGCAGGCGCGTTCCAGTGGGCTCCCACAGACGACGGCGCAAGGCACGTATGACTTGTTCTATAATAGAATTTTCCTGATTTGATTCAGCTTGTTGCTAAGCGCTTCACCATAAGCGATGCTATAAATTGCCGGGCGCGGCTTGATGCTTCCAGGCATGACTAGCAACGCATAAAGACTTAGCTCACTCAGGACTTTCTATATACCCCTCGGAAAAGGAAATGAGCCCATGATCAGATCGTTAATTGTCTTTGTCGCCGCGTTTGGGCTCATCGCTTCTGGTCAAAGCGCCGCACAATCTGAAAGTGGCGGCTCCAAATCGCCAATCAAACGCAAAGAGCTTCCTCTTGTTGTTCCCCAAGTCGGCGGCATTAATACTACTATAAAAGCGCCGGAATCGCAGGAGCGGATTGTTGATGTCGAAGTTTTTTCCGTCGGTAACGAGCACCTCAGAACATCAAGCCGCATCACACATCGTGGGCGCACACGTGCTGCGCTTCAGAGCTTTTCTTTTGCCTATGAAAATGGCGATCATCAAACTAAAAGCATTGGTCTCATCAACAATGGCGAAAGCGTGACCGCGACTTTCGCCGACCATGACGGCGATGATCCTTTCACGCTGAGCGCTCGTTACGTATCCTTTCCGGGCTTTTTCCAAAACACGCGGCTTGAGACAGTATCAACCGACGCCTGCCGTTATCGTTGCACCCTAAGGCTGCCGTCCATGTCTGACAATGAAACGGCCCTACTAGCTGGGTTCTCAATCACGCGGCGCAACGACGATTCAAACATTCGGGGGCTATCCATTGAACTCCTGCCCGATCGCGAGGTGGCGAACATCACATTTTATGATGATCAGGGTATTGATCATTCCGGATTTTTACCTCTACCCCTTTATGACATCGTAGAGTCCATTGGAAATACGAATCCTACGGACATAGACGTCAATGTCGAGGTTCAGGTTTTGATTGTGCCAAAAAGCATCGTGAAGGGCATTGGGCGCATTATTGGCGGCACAAAAGAAGATGCAACCAATATTACGCCGCTGATCCCCGCCAAACACCGGGACGGGCTTGCGCGTCAAACAGCACTGATGGGCTTCGGCTTCGCATTCACAAATGAAGATCACTTTCTGAAGGAGATCGCGGTCGATCTCTACACAAGTCCCGCCGTAAAGTTTGCAGATGGCGACGGCAACGATCGTTTTTCGTGGTTTGTCGATTTTGCGACATTCGAAACGGTTGTGAACTAAAACCCGGCTACAAGCAGAAAAAAAGCGCGCCAATTGGCGCGCTTTTTAGCAATCCATCGGCGCACTAGCGCTAATTATCCAGGAAGCTCCGAAGCTTCCGTGACCGGCTCGGATGCTTTAGTTTCCTGAGCGCCTTCGCCTCGATCTGGCGGATGCATTCGCGCGTTGTCGTTTCACACAGGTTCGACTGGATCGCTGCAGCATTCAGACAAGCGTGAACCTCTGGCTTAACGGCGGCTATAAAAAACGCCCAGCCGGAACACCGCCCAAATCACGCCCGATACCGCGGTCGCAATCAGCGTCAGCGCCAGATCGGGCGAGAACACCCACAACGTCCCAATAGAGACGCCGAAGAGCTGCGGGATCAGGTAGACCGCGATCCACGCGAGCGCGAGCGTCGTGAGAAACGGAAACCACAGGCTGAACGCTCCGGAAAAGCCGGATTTCGCGCGCAATCCCTCACCGCGAAGTCCTGCCACGATCATGCCGGCGACGAAAAGAAACGGCAGCAGCACAAACATGGCAAACAACCCCTTACGGCCCCATTGGCTTTGATCGGCGGCGTAGTCCAGGCCGAGGGCTCTGGCGCTGACGCCGTTAAAGAGATTAGCGTTCTCGCCAAACCCCATGCCGCTTCCCGAATTGATGAGCACGACAACACCCTTCCGCTCTGCCGGAACCATCATCGCGAGCGTTTCTATTCCGGGGGTGAGGCCCGTGTGGGAAACAGTTTCGTTCCCGGTATCGACGCCCCAGCCGAAGCCATAGAAAGGCGATACAGCACTAGCGGGATGCATCATCTCGGCTTTGCTCTCGGCACTGACGATATCGTCCTCGCCATTCATCATGATCGCCAAATATCGCGCCACGTCGCTGGCGCTTGCAATGACACCCCCGACAGGAGCGGACAAACGATCCGTCGTACCGCCTTCTACAGGGCGCTTGGCGCCAAACCAGGGCCGGTGTCCAATCGCGATGTTGTCATAGCTATCACCATCAGCAACGAAGCTGTGCGCCATGCCGATTGGTTCGAGGATCTGTGTCTCAATGTAGCTCGCATAGTCCTGACCGCTCACGGATTCGATGAGGGCGCCGAGAACATAGTAATTCGCGTTCGAATAATCCCACTTGGCGCCGGGTGCATAGGCGGGCGTCCATTGCGCAATCCGTTTGACTTGAAGCATGAGTTCGTCATTGCCAAGGGCCTGGTCAGTGTGCGTATCGTTGCCTTGCAGGGTTGAGTACCCGCTTGTGTGACTGAGCAGTTGGCGGATGGTGACGGCGGCGGCGGCGCGGCCCGAGAACACATCCAGATATTGCGAAATCCCGGCATCGAGGTCGATCTTGCCGGCCTCTACGAGTTGCATCACGGCCAGTGCGGTGAAGCTTTTGGATATTGAGCCAATCACGAAGGGCGTATCGGGCGTGACCACCCTGCCGCTGCCGCTCAGGATTTCTCCGCGTGCGCCTGAAGAAATCTCGCCGTCTTCCACCACCGCATAGGCAATGCCCGGCGCGCCAGAGACCGGCATCTCGGCGGTAATAAAGTCTTCTATCGAACCGGGTTGCGCGCTTGCATGCAGCGCCGTCGCAAAACCCAATACAACCAGAGTCAATAAACCCCGCATATCGTCGCCCCTTCATTCAAGGCGCCGTTGCCTAGCATGTATTGATGGATCGCCCAAATGCTGATTCGCATTGCTATAGCGCGCATCAGAATTGCGTACGACGCAGGCTTCAGTCGCTGCGCAAGCAAGAGTCTCCACACTCAGCGACTGCAAGTGTCAGCCCGATTGTTCGCTTTTGGATAGTTCAAAAAACCCCGGGCAATGCCGGGGCTTTATTGATTAGTTGTCGAGGAAGCTGCGCAATTTGCGCGAGCGCGACGGATGCTTTAGTTTCCTGAGCGCCTTCGCCTCGATCTGGCGGATGCGTTCGCGTGTCACCGAGAACTGCTGACCAACTTCTTCAAGAGTGTGGTCGGTGTTCATGCCGATGCCGAAGCGCATGCGCAACACCCGCTCCTCGCGCGGCGTCAGCGAGGCAAGCACGCGTGTCGTCGTCTCGCGCAGGTTCGACTGGATCGCCGCATCGATCGGCAGGATCGTATTCTTGTCCTCGATGAAGTCGCCGAGATGTGAATCTTCCTCGTCGCCAATCGGCGTTTCGAGGGAGATCGGCTCTTTCGCGATCTTCATCACCTTGCGGACTTTTTCGAGCGGCATGGAGAGTTTCTCCGCCAGCTCTTCCGGCGTCGGCTCGCGGCCAATCTCGTGCAGCATCTGGCGTGAGGTGCGCACGATCTTGTTGATCGTCTCTATCATGTGCACCGGAATGCGGATGGTGCGCGCCTGGTCGGCGATCGAGCGGGTGATGGCCTGACGGATCCACCACGTTGCATATGTCGAGAACTTGTAACCACGGCGGTATTCGAACTTATCCACCGCCTTCATCAGGCCGATATTGCCTTCCTGAATAAGGTCGAGAAACTGCAGGCCGCGGTTGGTGTATTTCTTGGCGATGGAAATGACGAGGCGGAGGTTTGCTTCAACCATTTCCTTCTTGGCGATGCGCGCTTCGCGCTCGCCCTTCTGGACCATGGAAACGATGCGGCGGAAATCCTGAACCGTGAGGCCTGTTTCTGTCGCGAGGTGGCCGATCTCGTCGCGGATATCCTGAACCTGACCTGAGGCTTTGCCCGTAAAGTTCTTCCAGCCCTTGCCGGTCTTTTCGGAAATCCGGTCGAGCCATTCGGGATCGAGTTCGGCGCCGATATAGTCGGCCAGAAACTCTTGCCGGTTTACGCCATAGGAATCGGCCAAACGCACCAGCTTGCCTTCAAGCGCCATCAGCCGACGGTTGATATCGTAAAGCTGTTCGACCAGCGCTTCGATACGCTGGTTGTTGAGGCGAACCGATCGCACGCGCTCGACAATGTCTTTTTGCAGTTTTTTGAAGCGGCGGGTTTGCGACGCGGTCAGATCGTCGCCCTTTAGCTGCTCCTCGATCATGATATCCTGAAGACGGCGCAGCTTTTTGTAGTCGCCGGAGATTTCGTCGAACTTCTCCATGACGCCTTCGCGCAGTTCGGCTTCCATGGCGGACAGCGACAGCGCGCCTTCATCGAAATCGTCTTCGTCGTCGTCGGCGTTTTCTGCCTTTTCGGCTTCTTCCTTATGGACCCGCTCGGCGACTTCCGGCTGGGTCATGTCGGGGCGCGCTTCAGGCCCGCCGCCATAGGTGGCGTCGAGGTCGATAATATCGCGCAGGAGGACGCGGCCTTCCTGAAGTTCGTCGCGCCAGACGGTGATGGCTTCGAAGGTCAGCGACGACTCGCACAGTGCGCGGATCATGGTCTCGCGGCCAGCTTCAATGCGCTTGGCGATGGCAATCTCGCCCTCGCGCGACAGCAGCTCAACCGTGCCCATCTCGCGCAGGTACATGCGAACGGGGTCATCGGTACGGTCAGCGGAGGCGCCGGTGTTGGTGGTGACAACCTGGCCGCCTTTTTTCTGATCTTTGACGGCGATCGCTTTCGACTTCGATGTTTTCGCATCGTTGTCGTTGTCGGCGTCTTCGTCATCTTCCTCATGCTCGACGACATTGATGCCCATCTCGGAGAGTTGAGCCATGATGTCTTCGATCTGTTCAGATGAGACTTCTTCCGAAGGGAGAACCTTGTTGAGTTCGTCATAGGTGACGAACCCGCGCGCCTTGGCGGATTTCAAAAACTTCTTAACATCCGCATCCGTGAGATCGAGGATCGGACCGTCGCCCTGTTCGGGGGCTTCCGGTTCCTTCTTAGCCGCCGCTTTTTTCGCCATGTGCTTTAAAAACCTTTACCGCAGAATTTTCATCGACTGTATTTTTTGTCGACCGTCTTTTTCATTCGCTCGAGTGCGTCTTCAAACCGCTTTGGACTGTCGCCATTGTCCGCGTCGTCGTCTTCGCGCTTGCTGGAATTGACCATCTCCTCGCGCGCCGCCGCCGCCGCCTTCCAGGCGTCGTCTCCATCCGTGAAAATCTGAGACGCCGAGCGCGCCACCTCCTGTTTCAGGGTGGATTCAAACAGATGATGGGCCAGGGCGTTCCGAAAACCCTGTTCTACCTCGTCAATCTCAGCATCGGGGCGCAGGAATTTATGTTTCGAGAGCTGGGAATCATGTGTGACCCGCTCCAAGGCTCCTGCCGCGCCGGTCTGGCTGAGATGGCTTTTCAGGGCAGGGCTGTCAAGGGCCGGATCGCCGGAAATTGCCGCCAAAACCTCACTGAGCAATGCTTTCAGGCCCGGATCGGCGATTTCGAGCTCCAGAAAGGCCGATTCCACCCGTTCGATCAGGGCTGGATGGTTGATGGCCGCCAGAATAAGAGAGGCCTCGCGAACCCATTGGGAGGGGTTTTTGAGCCCCGGCGTCGGCCTTGCGGGGGCGGCGAACCGAAAGCCCTGGCCCCGCTTCGCGCCCTGCCGGAACGGATTGTTTCCCGTGAAACGCTGATTGCCGCCCGTCGGACGGGAGCGTTCCCGTTCCGGCGGCCTGAATTGCGCGTCGAGCCGCTGGGACAGCTCCGCGCCATAGGCGCCGCGCACATCCTTGTCGGCGATGGTTCTAACGAGTTCGCGCAAATGCGAGCGCAGCTTTGCCCGGCGCTCCGGCGTATCGAGCGGCTGCGCGGCAATCTCCCGATCCCACAGCACGTCCACCAGCGGCCGCGCTTTGTCTAGAATAGCATTCATGGCGCCGGCGCCTTCAGCGCGGATCAGATCGTCCGGATCCTGACCTTCCGGCAGGAAGGCGAAGTTGAGCGACGCGCCGGGCTTGAGCATCGGCAGCGCGCGATCAATGGAACGATGCGCCGCGTTGACGCCAGCGCTGTCGCCGTCGAAGCAAAGCACCGGCTCGTCGGACGACCGCCAAAGCATCGCAAGCTGGTCTTCGGTGAGCGCCGTACCGAGCGGCGCGACGCCGCGTTTGATCCCCGCGCCCCACAGCGCAATGACATCCATGTAGCCTTCGCAGACGATCAGCGGGGCCTTTTCCTCGGCTGAGGCAGCCCGGGCGTTGGTGAAATTGTAGAGCACCGAGCCTTTGTGAAACAGCGGCGTTTCCGGCGAATTCAGATACTTCGCCCGCGCATTCGGGTCGAGCGCCCGGCCCCCGAAGGCGATCACCCGGTCGCGCGCGCCTAGTATCGGAAACATGATGCGGTTCCGGAAACGATCATAACTTGCGCCGCCATCGTCGGGTTTGATGAGTAGACCCGCCTCGATCAGCACTTCGTCCGTAAACCCCTTATTCAGGAGATAATCTTTCAGCGCATGGCGGCCTGCAGGTGCAAAACCAATCCCGAATGCCTCGATCTGCGCATCGGTGATTTCCCGCCCGCGCAAATACTCCATCGCCGCGCGCCCGTCGGCCCGGTGCAGCATCGCCGAATAATACTTCGCCGCCGCGCCGCAGGCTTCGGCGAGCCCTTTGGCTATCTCCGCGCGCGCCGCCTCTTCGGGGCTTTCGGTCGGCAGCGTCATCCCCGCATCGGCGGCGAGCCTCTCCACCGCTTCGGGGAATGTCATCCCCTGCGTTTCGATCAGGAACGTAATAATGTCGCCGTGGTTCTGGGTCGAAAAACAGTGATACGTCCCGCGCCGGTCATCGACCGAAAAGGACGGCGTCTTTTCCGGCTTGAACGGCGACAGGCCCCACCACGCGTTGCCGCGTTTTTTCAGCTTCACATGCCGCCCGATAACGTCGGACGGCCGTAGCCGCGACTTCAGCTCATCGAGAAATTCAGGCGAAAAACGGGGCATCGGGTTCCGGTGCTGCTCAAAACAGGCTTGAGATATATGCGCAACCGGCGCGCCCGCATAGAAAACGAGTTAACCGCTTTTCCCCACCTGCCCCCTTGCTATTCTCATGGAAAACCCGCAGACGCGGCGGCCTATGACGCAACGCAATATATCATCTAGCGCCTTATTTCCTTGGCCTCGCCAACGCAGGAGCGAACTGGACAGACGTTCGCCAGCCAAATCCCGATGCCGCAAGGGCGCTATTCTAAAGAGTCAGAGCCGGACCGTATCGTGATGCTGAAAGGAACGTCTGATCTTCTCGGCTTAAAGGACGCTGTAAAAATATGAATCCGGCTCTGAGAAACATCGCCATTATCGCGCACGTCGATCATGGGAAAACCACGCTCGTCGATGAAATGCTGCGCCAGTCCGGCGCCATCCGCGAAGGCTCGGAAATGGCCGAACGCGCTATGGACTCCAACGATATCGAGCGCGAGCGCGGGATCACGATCCTCGCGAAATGCACCAGCGTCGTCTGGGAAAAATCCGAAAAACCCATCCGTATCAACATTGTCGATACGCCGGGCCATGCCGATTTCGGCGGCGAGGTGGAGCGCATCCTCTCCATGGTCGACGGCTGCCTGCTCCTGATCGATGCAGCCGAAGGGCCGATGCCGCAGACCAAGTTCGTGCTGTCGAAAGCGCTGGCGCTCGGATTGAAGCCCATTGTGGTCCTCAACAAGGTGGACCGGCCGAGCGCCGATCCGGACAAGGCGCTCAACGAGGCCTTCGATCTTTTCGCGGCGCTGGGCGCCAGCGACGAGCAACTGGACTTCCCTGTCCTGTACGCCGCCGGCCGCGACGGCTGGGCGGATCATTCACTTGACGGCCCACGCGAAAATCTCGACGCGCTTTTTGAAACCGTGCTCAAGCATGTGCCGGAACCTGACACCGCCGCTGACGCCGCAAGCGCGCCGTTCAAGATGCTGGCGACCACGTTGGAAGCCGATCCCTATCTCGGACGCATTCTGACGGGCCGCGTGGTTTCCGGCGTCGCAAAACCCGGTGTCACCATGAAAGCGCTGTCGCGCAGCAGCAAATCCATCGAACAGGCGCGCATAACCAAAGTACTCGCCTTTCGCGGGCTCAAACGCCAGCCCGTCGAAGAAGCCTTCCCCGGCGACATCATCGCCATCGCCGGTTTTTCCAAAGCCTCGGTCGCCGACACGCTTTGCGATCTCACGGTGACGGACGCCCTGCCCGCCCAGCCGATCGACCCGCCGACGCTTTCCGTCACCATCGCCGCCAATGACTCGCCGCTGGCGGGCCGCGAAGGCGACAAGGTGCAATCGCGCGTGATCCGTGAACGCCTGTTGCGTCAGGCCGAAGGCGACGTCGCGATTTCCGTCAGGGAAACCGAAAACAAGGACGCTTTCGAAGTTGCGGGCCGCGGCGAGTTACAGCTTGGCGTTCTGATTGAAAACATGCGCCGCGAAGGCTTTGAGCTTGCAGTTTCGCGTCCGCGCGTCGTCACGCGCACCGACGAGAACGGACAGACGCTCGAACCCATCGAGGAAGTCGTCATCGACGTGGACGATGATTATTCGGGCGTCGTCATCGAAAAACTGTCGCAGAAAAAAGCCGAGCTTGTCGAGATGAAACCGGCGGGCGCGGGCAAGACACGGCTTGTCATGCATGCGCCGTCGCGTGCGCTCATCGGTTATCACGGGGAATTCCTGACCGACACGCGTGGCACCGGCGTCATGAACCGCTCCTATCTTGAACACAGCCCCCACAAAGGCGCCATCGAGGGCCGCCGCAACGGCGTTCTCATTTCCAACGGTGATGGCGCGGCGGTTCCTTTCGCGCTCTGGAATTTGGAAGAACGTGGGGTCATGTTCATTGTTCCGGGCGATCAAGTCTATGAAGGCATGATCGTCGGTGAAAACGCCAAACCTAACGACCTCGATGTTAATCCGCTAAAGGCGAAACAGCTCACCAACATTCGCGCCGCCGGCAAGGACGAAGCGGTGAAGCTGACCCCGCCCCGCCGCCTGACGCTGGAACAGGCGATCTCCTATATCGACGATGACGAACTGGTCGAGGTCACGCCCAAAACCGTGCGCCTACGGAAAATCGCCCTGAAGCCGCATTTGCGCAAGCGCCGCGCCAAAGAGACGGCGTAAGTTTATATCTTCGCTCACCGCGTCATCCCGGGCTTGACCCGGGATCCAGCAAAAAGCGTAGCGCTTGAAGATGGATTGCGGGTCAAGCCCGCAATGACGGACGACCGAATGCAAATTCATTCACAATGTCAAAGAGCCCGGACCGGCGGCTCATCGCCCCGATCCTGACGCCGGAAGAGTTCGTTCAAGGGTTTGCGCCGCCTACATGGCTGCCGCGCGAATATGATGAACCGCAACTCGACGTGACATGCATCTTACGGCCGTATTGAAACCCGTGGATATCTCTCCACCAACACTGGGTTTTTTTGAAATTTTCATCATATCTGTTGTATTTTTTCGGGCTCCGCTCGCCTCATGCGTGTACGGATTTTATTATCGGCAGGCCGCATCCTAAATAGGCTCATCGGGAGCCCAACGTCCCCGCAACTATTGATGCCAGAAGCTTCGGCATTGGCCAGGTGACAGATAAAGGTTGCGCGAACACATCGCGCAAAGCAGGAATCACCTTCAAATTCGATTGATAGACCGGCGTAAAGAGCCAGCTGATCGTTTGATAAAGCCGCACGTGACCTCTGCGCGCTTTGACAAACGCAGACAGCGCTGCGTCGATGTCATCGGTTTCGTTCAACGCGTTCGCCAACGCCAGCGCATCAAGCAGCGCCATGTTGGCGCCCTGCCCCAGTTGCGGGCTCGCCGCGTGCCATGCGTCGCCGATGTGAACGACGCGGCCCTCAACCGGAAATTTCGCCGTATGGTGCGCATATTGTGCAAACACGAATTGATCGTGCGAGGTGAAATGCGCCAGCACCGTCGCCGCTTCCGGCCACAGCGCCAGCACCTCCGCTTTCCAATGATCGAGCGGCGCATCGCGCCACGCAGGATAAGCGTCAGCCCGCAATGTCCAGAAGAAAGCCGCAAGCCTTTCACCGCCCTCATCAATCGAACCGATCGGCATCACGCCCGATGAAACATCGGCGCTGCGATAGCGTTGTGATAGCACGCTTTCGTCAAACCCGTGTCCGGCTGGAAACGGCGCATTCGCCCACAGGGCGCCGAAAGGAAGATGTGAGTTCACGCGCTTAACAAGCGGCGACCTTACGCCCAGCGCATCAACAATAAGGTCGAAGGTCGGAGAGCGGTCTTTTCCACCAAACTGTATCGCAGCGCCGTTACCGGACGTTTCGACGCCTGAACCTTCTTTGCCGTATTCCAGCGTGGCGCCATCTGCATGTGCTGTGTTCAATAATTGATCGAAAAGCGCGGCGCGATGCACTGCCAAACCATGCGCATCAGGACCAAGCGCATCATAACGCACATCGAGCACCTTGCGCTTTCCGCCATGCAACCGCCCATCGAGGCGCTTCAGACGGGCCCCGTGTTTTTCCAGCGCCGCCAGAACGCCGAGTTCGGCAAGCACCGCCTGTCCGGTTGGTTGTATAATCAGTCCGGAACCCACAGGCGCGGGCGCCGGCGCCTTGTCGTAAACGACAACACGATGCCCGGCGCGCGCGAGAAACGCCGCCGTTGAAAGGCCCGCGATTCCCGCACCGGCAATGGCGATGTTGAGTTTTTTTGCGATATTGGCCTTCCCGCCTCGTTGCGGGAAGACATCACGCGAATTCGCCGCTTTCGTCTATGACGCAGAGGGGCGCATTACGCCGCAATCGCTCTTTTTTCCGGCACAGGCTTTTCTGACATCGCCGGTTTGATCCCGAGCCACGGCCTGAGACCGGGAACCCGCCGGAATAGTTCATAACCAACGACGCAACCGGCGACTGTGATTGTTGTGACCAACAAAAACTCCGGCCAGACGCCTAACGCCATTTGCGTCAGGTAATAACCGGCGGCGATGGTGATCGTCTGATGCAGAATGTAATAACAAAAAACCGCGCCCGTGAGATATGTCAGCAGCTTCGATGTCCGATTGAGAAAGCGCTGCGCCAACCCCATTAAGAGGACGATGCAGCTCCACGCATAAAGCGTTTCAAGCACCGTCTCGATGACGCCGATATAGGGAACACGCACTACCCATGACGCGGCGATCATCTCCTCGTTTGCCTCGACATAGGCGCCGAGCAGCCACAGCCCGGCAGCAAAACCTGCGGCCAGAGGCAGAGCGCCATAGACTGAGCGCCAGAAGCGGTCGTGCTTGGCGGCGAAATACCCCAGCATGAAAATGGTGAACCGGTGCGCATGGTTGGCCCAGTCTTCATACAGATTGTGCGTCGTGGGAAACTGCGGCGACAAAACCAGTTCGTAAAACACGAAGGAGGTGATCACGAGCAGCATGAGCCGCAACGGACCGCCAGCGATGACATCCAGCGCCCGGGCGCCGGCGCCTTCAGCGAAACGGCGCAGCAAGGGCAAGAACGGAGACATCAGGAGGATGTAAACGAACAGATAGACCACGTACCACAGATGGTTCCATGTAGGCGTGATCATGGGATAAAGCTGTTCAAGCTTGAGGTAGTTCCCCCAGAAGGCGAAATAGCCCGGCTCAATGGCGCCGGACTGACGGAGTTCGAAATAACTTTGCGGGGCGACGATAACGATCATGCCGGCAAGGATCGGCAGCCCCAGCCGGTAAGCGCGCGATCCGGCAAACCGCCAGTTCGATGCGGCTTTGTCCGAGGCGAATCGCACCGCGACGCCAGAGATGAAGAACAACAGCGCCAGCCGCCATGGGTTGACGATCACCATCAACGGCTCAGGCCCTGGGCCCGCATAGGCGCTTTTGACGTGAAAATCCCATGTCACGTAAAACATGCCGACGTGGTAAAAAATCAGGAGGCCGAAAGCGATGACGCGCAGCCAGTCGAGATCGTACCGGCGTGCTCCGCCATTTATGAATGCGCCTGATTGTGCGTCCGCCACCGCCATGGAGGTCTCCTTTTCCTTCACCGCGGAGACTTACGGCGTCTTGCCTCAAACGCCAGCGCAAAGGGTTCCGGGGCGGCGGTGCGTGACGAAAGGCCGGAAATGGGCGACATCCGGGACAAACGGCGGCGGCCGGGGATGAATTTTCGGCGGTTTTTAAACGCGATGTTGCGGTCGCCGCCCGGCGCGCCATAAACATCTTCTCAGATGAGCAACGCGACCGAACAACAATCCCGCACGCTTCCCGGCGACGACGCCCGCGCCGACCGCACGACCTTTTTCTGGGTGGCGGGATTTTTCATGGCGTTTCTCGTGGTCGGCATTCTTTCCATGATCACGGAACAATCGCGCACCAGCGCTGATCTCGAGGTCGCGCAGAACGCGCTCTATGAAAGCTCAAGCATCTTCGTGATCCTCGCACTTTACCCGCTGATGCGATTGGCTGTTAATTACGCGGCGCCGGGCCAGCATGACTGGCGGCGGATCATCGCCGTTCATGCCGGTTTCTGCCTCGCCTTTTCCATCATCCACATCATCGCCATGGTCGCGATCCGCAAGGCTGTCTTTCTGTTGGCTTTCGACGGGTCGTACATCTTTACGGACAATCTCCTGCGGGAGTTCATCTACGAATTCCGCAAGGACGCCGTCACCTATTCGCTGATTGTCTTTTTCATCACCTTCGGACGGCAGCTCGAACAGCAGCGCCGGGAGCTCGCCGCCGCGCGCGAGGACGCAAGGAAATCGCAAAAGCTGACACTGAAAAGCGGCGGGCGATCCATATTCATCGACGCCGCGTCCGTCGTCTGGGCCAAGTCAGCCTCGAACTATGTGGAGGTGAAAGCCAACGGCGAAACGCACCTTGCGCGCGCGACACTCGGCGCCATCGAAAACCAGCTTGCGGATGCGGGCGCTTCTGCGGTTCGGGTTCACCGTTCATGGGTCGTGAACGCCGATCATATCAAAAAGATCGACCCTACCGGTGAGGGCGATGTTCGCATTGAAATGAATGACGGCACCGTGGCGCCAGGCAGCCGCCGCTATCGCGACAGGCTGCCCGCAACCCATTAAGTAAGCCGGTCTTTCATCAGTTTGCCGGCGGCGCCGAAGTCCATGGATCCGTGAAAGCGCTCTTTCAAGGCGCCCATGCACTTGCCCATGTCTTTCAGGCCGGACGCATCATATTCGTCGATGACGTCTTTCACCGCGACCTTGATTTCATCTTCCGAAAGCTGGCGCGGCAGGAATTCGCGAATCACTTCGATTTCGGCGCGTTCCTGCTCGGCGAGTTCCGGACGGCAGCCCTTTTCAAACGCCGCCGCGCTTTCCTCGCGCTGCTTCACCATCTTGGTAAGAATGCCGAGGATCTCTTCTTCCGTAACGCCTTCGCAGCGGTCTTCGCCGCGCGCGGCAATGTCCCGGTCCTTGATCGCCGCATTGATCAGCCGCAGCGTCGCAACGCGCAATTTCTGATCCTTGGCTTTCATGGCCGTTTTTAACGCTGTGTCGATCTGCTCTCTGAGCATCAGTGATTCTCCGTCGCCTTTGTCAGGCGCAATTCAAAATACGCGCCGCGGCGCTTGTTCAATTTTTATCTGTTTGTTTTCAATGGATAAATTCAAACTTATCCGTGATTGACCCATCTGGTCCGTTCGCTTAGCTTCCCGCCAATTTGCGCGCCCGGACCGCATCCATCGCCAGCCCGCGCCCGTGTCGCCTGAAGCACCAAAGCCGCGAAGAGATAGTTACTCATGAAAATTAGTCAAGCACCCGCCGAGCGTCCTACCGCGGTTCTGGTTTTGGCAGACGGAACAACCGTTTACGGCCAAGGGGTCGGCGCGGCTGGCGAGGCCGTGGGCGAGGTCTGCTTCAACACCGCCATGACCGGTTATCAGGAGATTCTGACCGACCTTTCCTATGCCGGGCAACTCATCACCTTCACCGCCCCCCATATCGGCAATGTCGGGGTGAACGCCGACGACGTCGAGAGTGATTCGAAATCCATGGCGGCGCGCGGCGCGATCTTCCGCGCAGTTCCGACCAACCCGTCGAACTATCGCGCGCAACTCGATATCTCGCCGTGGATGCGCCGGCGCGGCATTGTCGGCATTGCGGGCGTCGATACCCGCGCGCTCACCGCACTCATCCGCGAGCGCGGCATGCCCCATGGCGTGATCGCCCATAACCCGTCGGGACAGTTCGATATTGAGGGCTTGAAAAAACGCGCCGCCGAATGGGCGGGGCTTGAGGGGCGCGATCTGGCGAAAGACGTCACCACGTTGCAGTCATACGCGCACACGGAAAAAGGCTGGGCGTGGGACGAAGGCTACGGCGTTCATGACGGATCAGGCCCGCACATTGTCGTCATGGACTTTGGCGTCAAGCGCAACATCCTGCGCCGCCTCGCCGCCGAAGGATGCCGCGTCTCCGTCGTCACCGCGAAAGCGAGTTACGACGAGATCATGGAAAAGAACCCTGACGGCGTCGTGCTTTCCAACGGTCCGGGTGACCCGGCGGCGACCGGCGAGTACGTCGTGCCGGTGATCCGTAAACTGATCGAAAATAAAATCCCGACGCTTGGCATCTGCCTCGGCCATCAGATGCTGGCGCTCGCCGCCGGGGCGAAGACGAAAAAGATGCCGCAGGGCCATCACGGCGCCAACCATCCGGTGAAAGACTTATCCACCGGCAAGGTCGAAGTGGTTTCCATGAACCACGGCTTTACGGTGGACGGCGCGGCCCTCCCCGCCAATGTCGAGGAAACACATGTTTCGCTGTTCGACGGCACCAATTGCGGCATTGCGCTGAAAGACGCGCCGGCCTTTTCCGTCCAGCACCATCCTGAAGCCTCTCCGGGTCCGGAAGACAGTTTTTATATTTTCAGGCGGTTTGTGGATGGGCTGAAGAAGGCGGCGTAAGCACAAAACATTTAGTAGTGAGCAATTTTATGTCAGCCTTACAAATCGAAAATATGGAATATAATATTCCTGTCACTAATGGTTATAAGCGCAAACACATAGCTGGCTACAGCGGCAATCGATGATTTCTTTTTTTAAGAAACTGCCTTTAGCGTTAAAAACTGGTCTTCTTTGGGCGCGAATTCTCGAAGACATAGAACGCGGGCGTTATCAGGAATCTCTAGCAAAACTTGATACAATTCATCGCACCCCATCTACCGGAATCGAAATTGATTTAGCCAAAGCGCAAGCTCTTCATGGCCTAGGTCGATCAGACGAGTGTTATGACATTTGTCTACAAGTTCTTGCTTACGCACCGAGTCTCAAAAAAAGCGAACACGATATTCTGTACTGCCTTGAATACGCTAAATGGCTAATGGCGCACAATCACCAAAAAACGAATATATTCAAAGACTCCGCCCCTCCTGCTGTAAATGATATTTCTTTGCGTAGGGTGGACCTAAGAAAAGTTGATGTGTCGTTAAAGCGTAATTTTCAGCTTTTCATTCATCCTGACTGGGACGTGAAAAATGTGAAGGGTCTTCAACATAACTAATTGTTTGCACTTGATGTTGGCATCTCAATTTTAAGGCCAAGCTCACGCCCTCCACACCACATCGCCACATCCAACGAACCTGCCCATCCGCTGCAGCTCCGCGTCGAGTTTTTTCATTCGCGCTGCCGTCGCCTTCACCTTCGGCTCCCACCAGATGTTATCGACGGTGAGCGTTCCCTTTTTACGATCCGCTTTCGCTTCGATGCGCCCGACCATGCGATCGACTTCCAGCATCGGATAAACGTAATACCCATACTGACGTTTTGCGGCGGGCGTGAACATCTCGTTGCGGTAGTCGAAGCCGAAAAGCCGCTGCAGCCGGTTCCGGTCGCGGATCACCGGATCGAACGGGTTGAGCAGGCGCAACCGGCTCGTCGGTTTCGGCGCGCGTTCAATCCGCTCCTCGATATCGCAGGGCGTGAAGGCGTGAAAATGCGCGCCGTCGGCGCATGTGATCTTCACTTCCATCAGGTTTTTCTTGCCCTTCTTGAGCCAGGCTTTCACTTCATCGAGGTCCGCCGCGTCCCAGTAGCGCTGGATGTCGCCGGCGCTCGCGAACCCCATGCGGTCAAGCGCGCCCGAACACAGCCAATCGACCTGCCGCGCGTCACTGACGGTCTTTTTCAAAACCTTCGCCGGAATGACCTTTTCTCGCACTGCGTAATACTTGATGAAGTTGCGGCGGTGACAGGTCGCAAGCTCTCCGCCATACCAGAGCCCGTCGAGTACGAATTTATGCGGCGGGCGCGCCCAACCCTCCTTGCGGCTCGTGCCGGGCGCCGCCTCAAAGTCGCCTGAACAGAGCGGTCCCTCGGCCGCCACGCGATTGTAGATTTTATCGCGCACTTTCTTCGCCGGCATGAAAGCGCCCCAGCGGCTTTTGGTGATCTTCTCTATCATGCGGCCGTACTGCCGCCGCCAGTATGGGTAGTAGTCCATGGGCAGGACCGATGCGTCATGGGTGAAATGTTCAAACGCAAGGCGCTCCTTCACCAGATCGTCGAGCATCCCCTCGCGATAATTCTGGTTGCGCGACCAGAGAATATGGTCGTGCGCGCGGGCGATGATGCGGATGGTGTCGAGCTGCACGAAACCCAGCCGTTCGATCACCGCCATTAGACCCGCATGATCGATCGCGCCGGTCGGCTGTTCCGCAAGGCCCTGATGCGCCAGCCATAGCCGGCGTGCATCGCGGTTTGAAATTTCGAACATCAATGCGCCTTGCGGTGGATTCCTGAAAACAGGAACGCTATCAAGCACGAATGACCAGTCAACAGCCCCCGTTTCAGGTGCGCGTCGTTCCGGTGACGCCGTTCCAGCAAAACTGCTCGATCATTCGCGCGCCCAGCGGCAAGGCGGCCGTGGTCGATCCCGGCGGCGAGCCGGAAAAAATCCTGAAAGCCGCCGAAGAATTCGATGCGACTATCGAACAGATCTGGCTGACCCATGGTCACCTCGATCACGCTGGCGGCGCCGAGGCAATAAAACGCAAAACCGGCGCTCCGATTACCGGACCACATCAGGAAGACACGTTCTGGCTCGATGAGATCGCCGACCACTGGGCGCGCTACGGCCATCCCGGCATGGGCGAGAACTGCAAGCCCGACAAGTGGCTGAATGACGGCGACACGCTCGAACTCGACGGAATAAAGTTTGATGTTGTCTACACGCCCGGTCACACGCCGGGGCATGTGGTGATCTATCACAAGGGCGCGAGTATCGCGTTCGTCGGTGACGTCCTGTTCGCCGGTTCCATCGGCCGCACGGATTTTCCGCGCGGCGATCACCAGACGCTGATCGATTCTATCACCGGCAAGCTGTGGCCGCTCGGCGATCTGCAATTCGTACCGGGGCACGGGCCGGCGTCGACATTCAATCGCGAGCGTCAAAACAATCCATTCGTCGCCGATTCCATTACGGGCTATCAGGGCGCCGAAAAGAACCCGGCGAACGAAATGGACCAGAAACTATCAAAGCGCTGGCAGTAAATTAAGAAGCCTTCTATCCTTCGAGACACAAAATTTCTTCATCCTGAGGAGGCCGACAGGCCGTCTCGAAGGGCGAAGAAATTTTGTTCCTCAGGATGAAGGCTTTAGTGAGTGTAGATTACGAGTCAGACTCGGGTTCCACAATCGCGCGGCCGATGTAGTTCGTGTCAGCGCCGAACCACACGGAACCCGTAGGCTCGTGATAGTGCATGTGGCGGATCGTACCGCCGCCGGATGGCACTGGCGTCGCGCTGAACCATTCTTCTGTTTCAGGATCGAAGCCCATGAATATATTCGGCTGCACGCCGGTCGCCACGGCCCAGATACGGCCCGATGCGTCTGACGCCGTACCATAGGGGCGCGCATCCTCGCCCTGCGGCATCTGCCATTCCTCAAAATCATCCGCTTCCGGATCATAGGCGCCGAGATAGCCCTTGGCGTAGTCGACATACCAGACCCGGCCATCGGCGGTGACTTCAATCCGGCGCGGTCGCGCTTCTTCGCGCGGCAGGTCGAAGGTGCGCAGTTCCATGGTTTCAGGATCCATGCCGACAATTTTGTTGGTGCCAAGCAGTACAACCCAGATCACGCCGTCCGGCCCGATCTTGATGCCGTAGGGCCGCGAGCGTTCGACCGGCGACGGAACAAGATCAACTTTACGATCTTCAATCGTCAGTCTGCCGATCATGTTGGAGCCTTGCAGCGTGAAATAGATATGTTCTTCTTCCTCGTCCATGATCAGCGTGTGCGGATCGCGCGCCGCTTCATCCGGCATCGGAATTTCTTCGATCTCTTTGGTTTTCGGATCGTAGCGCCCGATCAGCGCCGTACGGTTGCCGGCATACCAGACGATGCCGGAGGTATCGACGATGAGGTTATGCGGGCCCGAGCCTTCTTTCAGATCGACCTTCATGAATTCGCCGGTCTCTACATTGAGATGGGCGAGATACCCGGCGCGCTGGCCGACGAACCACACCGAGTCGGCGCTTTCAGCGAACGGATCACGAGGCCGGGAGCTTTCATACGGCACTTCCCATTCGCGAATATCGATAGTTTCCTGCGCCATCGCGCCGGTCACGGCCATGGGCGCCGCCGTCAACGCCGCAACCACGCCCGTCAGATACATCTTGAAATTCATCCTCGCCTCCAGCGCATTTTTCCGCGCGGATGAATAGCACAATTGCAACCGGCGGCGAACCCGGACGGCCCCCTTGAGAGCCGTCCGGAGCCTAAATATTCGGTTAGCCGGCCTGATTTTTTGGCAACCAGCAAATGAGAAGGGTCAGACCCCCTTCATTTTCGCTTTGTCACGAACCAGACGCGCGCATCGGCGCCTTCGAACGTAAACACCGCCTCGGTATGAAATTCGTCTGGCGAGACCCAGACGTGCTCCTCGCGCCACACGACTTCGTCAATCGCATTAAACAGCACCACAATGTCTTTTTCGCTTTCATGCGAAATCATGCCGCGAATCACCGAACCGTCCGCGCCGGTTATGATCCCGAAGGATTTATTCACCGCCCGATCATAAGCATATGTCAGCCCGGATATTTTTGTTTCTCCGGCAATATCCTGGCGCACAATAAAATCAATCCCCGGCATGACGCTGGCGGGTTTCCCGGTGATGTAATGTGCGGCTTTCTGTTCCGGCATGGCTTCAAATATGCGTGCAGGCTCGGCGCGCACGCCGACGGATTCCCATTCGCCATACATGCAGATAAAAGCCGGTGCATCGCATGGCGCCGGTTCCGCCAATGCGGAACCGGTTGGCAACGCCGCGACCGTCACAATTATGAACTGCACGAACGATTTTGCGAATGCGCTGTTGACGATTTTTTTCATTATTAGCTCGCAACCCGGCGCATGCGGAGGAAATGTTCGTCCCAGCCTGCATCGTGATTGGCGGCCATGCCGAAGGGATCTTCTTCGTAGTTCTCCCATCCTTCGTGAACCAGTGTAAGAATCGTTCCGCCCTTTACTGCTTCGAGTGTCCAGGCGCATGTCGTCTCAACGCCCTTCAGGTGGTCATGGGTGAATGTGTGTACGAGCTTTTCCGGTTTTGTCGCCTCCAGCACCTTGCCGGATATCAACGCCTTGCCCTCATTGCGATAGGAGTTGGCCACCAGCTTATAGTCGCCGCCTTCCGCGATATCAGCTTCGCCCCGGTGAAACCATTCTGCGAGACAGTCCTTGTCGGTCAGAAACTTCCAGACATGTTCCGGCGGCGCTTTTAAAAACAGGGTCTTCACGATTTTCATTTTGCTCATGCTGATTTCTCCACGACATCTTTGAGTTTAGCGAGACGGTCATCCCAGAAGCGGTCAAAGAAATTGATCCATTGCGCTGCGGTTTTGAGACCTTTGGGATTGAGTTTGTTGATGCGTTCGCGACCGCGCGGCTCGACGATGACAAGGTCACCTTCGCGCAGGATAGCGAGATGCTTGGCGACCGCTGGCCGGGTCATATCGAACTCCGATGCGATATCCGCAATCGGCCGCGCGCCCTCCGCCAGCATGGCGATGATGGCGCGGCGTGTTGGGTCGGCAAGCGCGCGGAATACCGGTTGGGCCTTTTCTGATTGCATCAATAAACACCAATATAAAACCGTATGGTTTCGCTTTATATGAAACCTTTTGGTATTATGTCAATGGGAAAATTCTCGCACCCGCGCCTCTTCCCCTTTCCGCCGCCTTCACCTAAGACAACGCTTTAATCGACATTTGATTCTGAACGCCGCTTGCGGGGCGCATAGCTTATGGAGCGCCCGGACGTGCGGCCTTGCGCGCGAGTAAAAATGGGCAAACGCACCGACATTTCCTCCATCCTGATCATCGGCGCCGGTCCCATCGTTATCGGACAGGCCTGCGAGTTCGATTATTCCGGCGTTCAGGCGGTGAAGGCACTGAAAGAGGAAGGCTACCGAGTCATCCTCGTCAATTCGAACCCGGCGACGATTATGACCGATCCGGAGCTTGCTGACGCCACTTATATCGAGCCGATCACGCCCGAATATGTAGAAAAAGTCATCGCCCGCGAACGTCCCGACGCCTTGCTGCCGACAATGGGTGGACAGACGGCGCTCAACTGCGCGCTCGATCTCGAACAAGCCGGTGTCTTGGAAAAATACAATGTCGAGATGATCGGCGCGCGCGCCGACGTTATCGAGAAAGCCGAGGACCGCGAAAAGTTTCGCGCAGCCATGGAAAAGATCGGGCTTGAAAATCCGCGCTCCGCGATTGCGGGCTCGCCGCCAATCAAAAACGACGCCGGAAAACTTATCGGATACGACCGCGCGTCAGGCGTCGCCAACGCCATGCAATATCTCGACGACATCGGCCTGCCCGCGATCATTCGCCCGGCCTTCACGCTCGGCGGCACCGGCGGCGGCGTTGCTTATAACCGCGAGGAATTCGAACATTTTGTTCGCTCAGGCATCGACGCTTCGCCTGTGGGACAGGTGCTGATCGACGAAAGCCTGCTCGGCTGGAAGGAATACGAAATGGAAGTCGTCCGCGACAAGGCGGACAACTGCGTCATTATCTGTTCCATCGAAAACATCGACCCCATGGGCGTTCATACGGGCGACTCGATCACTGTCGCCCCGGCGCTGACGCTGACCGACAAGGAATTCCAGATCATGCGCAACGCGTCGATCGCGGTCATGCGCGAGATCGGCGTCGAAACCGGCGGATCGAACGTTCAATTCGCCGTCAATCCGGATAACGGCCGCCTCGTCGTCATAGAGATGAACCCGCGGGTGTCGCGTTCGTCCGCGCTCGCTTCAAAGGCCACTGGCTTTCCCATTGCGCGCATAGCGGCGAAACTCGCCGTCGGCTACACGCTCGACGAACTTGACAACGACATCACCGGTGCAACGCCGGCCGCATTCGAGCCGACCATCGATTATATAGTCACAAAAATTCCGCGCTTCGCGTTTGAAAAATTTCCGGGCTCGGAACCGCTGCTTTCGACGGCGATGAAATCCGTCGGCGAAGCCATGGCGATCGGCCGGACATTCGCCGAGTCCGTGCAAAAAGCCTTGCGCTCGCTGGAAACCGGACTGTGCGGGTTCGACCCTATTAATGTGCCTGGGCTCGGCGAAGGCGACGACGTTAACGCCTTCCGCGCAGCGCTCGCGGCGCCGACGCCAGACCGTTTGCGCGTGACGGCGCAGGCGTTCCGGCACGAACTGCCTATCGAACAGGTCCGTGCAATCACACAGTATGATCCGTGGTTTCTGGAACAAATTGCGGAGATCGTCGCGGCTGAAAAACGGATAGAAGCTCAGGGCCTGCCTGCCGACGCTGAAGCATTGCGCGCCGTCAAGGCCATGGGCTTTTCGGACAAGCGTCTGGCGCAGCTTTGCGATGCCACCGAAAAGGCAATTCGCGATTTCCGCCGTGAACGCGGCGTGACGCCTGTCTTCAAGCGAATCGACACGTGCGCAGCGGAATTTGCAGCGAAAACTCCGTATATGTATTCCGCCTATGAAACATCATTCGGCGATACACCTTCCTGTGAATCGAACCCTTCAGGCCGCAAGAAAGTCATCATCCTCGGCGGCGGACCGAACCGCATCGGTCAGGGTATTGAATTTGATTACTGCTGCTGCCATGCCGCCTTCGCGCTCGCCGAGATCGAAGTCGAGTCGATCATGGTGAACTGCAACCCGGAAACCGTCTCCACCGACTACGACACGTCAGACCGGCTTTATTTCGAACCGCTCACCGCTGAGGACGTTCTCGAAATCGTCCGCAAGGAACAGACAAGCGGCGAACTGCTCGGCGTCATCGTCCAGTATGGCGGGCAGACGCCGCTGAAACTCGCAGGCGTACTCGAAGCCGAAGGCGTGCCCATTCTCGGCACGCCTTATGACGCAATCGACCTCGCAGAGGATCGTGAGCGTTTTCAGGGCCTTGTCAGCAAACTTGGTCTGCTGCAGCCCAATAACGCGACAGCGCCATCAAAAGAAATAGCCGCAGAAATCGCTGAACAGGTCGGTTATCCCCTGGTGACACGGCCCTCTTATGTTCTTGGTGGCCGCGCCATGGAAATCGTGCGCGACGAAGCCTCATTAAAGCACTATCTCGCTACGGCCCTAATCGAAATCAGCGAAGACGAACCCCTGCTTCTCGATCAATACCTGCAAAACGCGATTGAAGTAGACGTTGACGCGATTTGCGATGGCGAGGACGTTTTCATCGCCGGCGTCATGGAGCATATCGAGGAAGCCGGTGTTCATTCCGGCGACAGCGCCTGTTCGCTGCCGCCCTACACGCTTTCCGATGAGATTATCGCCGCTCTCAAAGGCCAGACGCAACAGCTCGCGCTGGAGCTTGGCGTCGTGGGCCTGATGAATGTTCAGTACGCCATCAAAGGCGATGTGATTTATCTCCTCGAAGTCAACCCGCGCGCATCGCGTACTGTGCCGTTTGTGGCGAAGTCTGTCGGGCTTCCGATCGCGCGCATCGCAGCGAAAGTTATGGCGGGCCATAAGATCAAGGATCTAAATCTCGCCTGGCCGGAATTCACTCATATGTCGGTGAAAGAGGTCGTCTTTCCGTTCTCAAGGTTCCCCGGCGTCGACACCATGCTTGGCCCCGAAATGCGCTCGACCGGCGAAGTCATGGGCATCGATGTCAACTTCGACCGCGCACGCGCAAAAAGCCTTATCGCCGCGGGTGCGCGAATTCCCATGACGGGTTGTGTTTTCATTTCTTTGAAAGATTCCGACAAGCCGCTTATGGTGAACGCCGCGAAACGCCTTCTAGACATGGGCTTCAGGATCATCGCCACCGGCGGCACGGCGGATTATTTCAAGGCGCAGGGGCTCGACGTTTCGCGCGTCAACAAAGTGCTGGAAGGCCGCCCCCATATCGTCGATGCGCTGAAAAACGGCGAAGTCCACATGGTGTTCAACACGACGGAAGGCGCACAATCAGTCAAGGACTCCCGGTCCATTCGAACAACATCGCTCGCACAGAAAATCCCTTGTGTAACAACATGCGCCGGTTCTCGCGCGGCCGTGCGCGCTATCGAGGCCATGCGCGCTGACGACCTCGACGTGGCGCCCTTGCAGTCCTATTTCGGCTGAATAAGGCGGGGAACGCGCCTTGACCGATAAGCGGCGCCTACGTACTTTATAATACGATAAGTAGTAAATGGGGGCGCAATGCCATGACCATGATATCGAAATCTTCTATCGTGACTCTTTTTGCTGCTTGCCTGATAACTAATTCCTACGCGGAAGAAACGAAAAATTCATGCGATGGAATCATTAGCCATGACCCCGCACGCATGTATGATTTCAAAATCGGCGAGTGGGATATCAATTGGCGCAACAAGACAGGTCCTGAGACCGTCTTCGAATTCACCGCCATTTCGAAAGCCTACACGCTGATGGATGGCGACATCATGTTCGACGAACAGACATCTGATGTGTTCAAGGGCGTGACGTTCCGCACATACGACACTGCGCAAAAAGAATGGATCGTCCGCTGGCTGCCGGCCAATCAAAATTTTCCGCATCCCATATCCGCGAAGCTCGAAAACTGCGTACCGGTTGAGCGCCACCGTCAGACATTGCCGGACGGGCGCGAGGTCATGGCGCGCACCAGCTTCACCGAGATCACTGAGGACCGCTTCCTGTTCCGTCAGGACTGGTCTTTCGACGATGGTGATACCTGGTTGCCGGACGTCCTTTTTTACGAGGCGACCCGGCGATAGCCGGTCGGTCCCGCGAGCCCTAGGTATACTGGCGAGTGCAGCTTAATTCGCGATAATCTACGCTAAATCAGCGCCTTAAGGCGTTCTTTTCAGGCCCGTCCGCTCTTGAAATGCCGGCCCGGGAGGCCTAAATACGCTTTTTGCTAAAATCAGCGACGGCCGGGCCACCCGCCCGGCCGCGCTATTTTTTTCGCTTATAATCAGGACAGCGCGTTCTGAAGCCTTTGGAAAGGGCGAGACAATGGAAAAATTCCCGATGACGCTTGGCGGCTACCAAAAGCTCGAGGCGGATTTGAAAAAATTGAAAAACGAAGAACGCCCGGCTGTCATCCAGGCGATCGCCGAAGCGCGCGCCCATGGCGACCTTTCCGAAAACGCCGAATACCACGCAGCTAAAGACCGTCAGGGCTGGATCGAAAGCCAGATACTTGATCTCGAAGACAAATACACGCGCGCCGAGGTCATCGACGTATCCTCGCTGAACGGTAAATCCGTGAAGTTCGGCGCTACAGTCACGCTTATCGACGAGGACACCGAAGAAGAAAAAGTCTGGCAAATCGTCGGCGAACTCGAAGCGGACGTAAAGGAGCGCCGGATTTCCGTCTCTTCGCCCATCGCCCGCGCGCTGATCGGCAAGTCGGAAGGTGATACGGTGGAAGTCGCAGCCCCCGGCGGCTCCCGTTCCTATGAGATCGCGAAGGTGCGGTTTAAGTAAGAAAATTGGCGGCGCTATGCGTCGCCAATCATCTTGTTCACGATCGCGGCCAGGCCAACCTGCCGGCGGCGCTTTAGGCGTTCGGCGAACAGGATCGAGCGCAACAGCTTTTCCGACTCGTCAAGGTCGTAATTGATGATGACGTAGTCATATTCCGCCCAGTGGGACATTTCCGCGTCGGCTTTCGCCATGCGTTTCTGCACGACGTCTTCGGGATCCTGCGCGCGCTTGCGCAAGCGTTCCTCCAGTTCCGCACGCGACGGCGGCAGGATAAACACCTTCACCACGTCCTCGCCGGCGACCTCGTCGAGCTGCTGCGCGCCCTGCCAGTCGATGTCGAACAGAACATCCTTGCCTTGGCGGAGCGTTTCTTCGACGAGGCTGCGCGGCGTGCCGTAGTGATGGCCGAAGACATTCGCCGATTCCAGAAATTCGCCACTCTCACGCATGCGCGTGAATTCTTCTTCAGCAACGAAGTAATAATCCTTGCCGTGTGCTTCGCCGGGACGGCGCTGGCGCGTCGTCGCCGAGATTGAAAGCGTCAGCTGATCATCTTTATTGAGCAATCTTTCGGCGAGCGTCGTTTTCCCTGCGCCTGACGGGCTCGACAGGATGAACATGAGGCCCCTTCGGGCGACGGCGAGATCTCCGCCGATCATGACGCGTACCTATTCAACATTCTGCACCTGCTCGCGGATCTGATCGATGACGCGCTTCAGCTCAAGACCAATAGTTTTCAGCTCCATGTCGGAAGCTTTTGAACATAGCGTGTTCGCTTCGCGATTGAATTCCTGTGTCAGAAAATCGAGTTCGCGCCCGACGGGACCGGACTTTTTCAGCATCGCCTGCGCCGATGCGGCGTGCGCTTTCAGCCGGTCGAGTTCTTCGCGAATGTCCGCCTTTACCGCGAGCAATGCCGCTTCCTGCGCCAACCGGTCTTCGGGAACGCCGCCGTCGGCAAGAAGTTCTTTCAACTGCATTTCGATACGCGATTTGAGCGCGGCGGGTGTTGCCGCGGCGTGCGCTGCAGCCTTCTCCGTCAACTCAGAAACATCGTTAAATTGCGACGCGAGAACTTTCGCCAGCGCATCGCCTTCTTTCCGGCGCGCTTCGACCAACTGATCGACGGCGGTTTTAAACGAAGCAACCATCGCGGCCCGCAAAGCAGTAAGTTCGGCTTCTTCAGCTGTATCCTCAACCGGTTCAACAACGCCGCGAATGGCGAGCACGCCTTCCGCGCGCGGCGGTGCGCATTCAATCTCGGCGCTAACGCGCTCGATCATTTTTACGACGCCCGCGAGCATGGTTTCGTTGATGCGAAATTGCGCTTCGTCTTTATCGACGCCGAAATTAAGCGTCGCGTTGAATGAGCCACGAGTGATTTTACCTTTCGCCGCCTTGCGAAGTTCCGGATCGAGAGACTCGTACCCCGCAGGCAAGCGCACGCGCCATTCAAGGCTGCGACTGTTGACGGTGCGAAGCTCCCACGACCAGCGCCAGCGTTCATGCGCACCCTCGGCGCGGGCGAAACCTGTCATGGAAGCGAGTGAAGTCACCTAGCCGTCCTGCGCCTGCGCCGCGCGTTCGCGTTCAATGCGCCGCCACGCCGAAACATTGCGTTCATGATCACGAAGGTTGGTGGCGAAGGCGTGCCCGCCTGTACCATCGGCAACGAAGAACAGATCCTCTGTCTCTGCCGGATTTAGAACAGCCTCAATCGACGCGCTGCCGGGATTGGCGATCGGCGTCGGAGGCAGGCCGGAAATAACATAGGTGTTATAGGGCGTGTCGCTGCGCAGTTCGCTTTGCCGCAACCCGCGTCCCAGCGGTTCTCCTTGTGTTAACCCGTATATAATCGTCGGATCGGATTCGAGCCGCATGCCGCGCTTGAGCCGGTTTACGAACACCGCCGCGATCCGGTCACGCTCTGCCGGCACCGCCGTTTCTTTTTCGACAATCGACGCGAGGACAAGCGCCTCAGCAGGCGTTGAAAACGGAAGCTCCGTTGCCCGCCCGTCCCACAAGGCCGCAATCAAGTTATCCTGCGCACTCATCATCCGCTGCAACACCTGGTCGCGGGTATCGCCGCGATGAAAAGCGTAGGTTTCCGGCAGAAGTTCTCCCTCTGTGATTTCAAGTGTGACATCGCCAGTGAGAATCTCGTTCGCGTTGATCGCACGAATGATCTGCGCCGTGGTCAGTCCCTCTGCAGCCGTAAAATAGTAAAGAATGCTTTTTCCTTCGACCAGTAGGTCGATGATTTCCATGACGCTTGCATGGGCGGGAATTTCATACTCGCCCGCTTTGACATCGCTTTGAACGCCGCGCAGGCGCACCGCCGCTACAAACAGTTCGGAATGTTCTATGACACCGGCTTCCTTCAGCTTGTCGGCGATCGCTGAAACCGCACTGCCGCTCTCTAAGAGAATGACCGTGTCGGTTTCGGCAGGCCCCGGCCCTGTCGCCATGCGATAGCCGAGATAGCCCCCCGCCCCGAGCGCCAGCGCCGAAAGCAGCGCAAGCCCGAGGATAAACAGCAGGAACGACTTCACCGCCCCGCCGCGTTGCCGCCGTCTAATCCGATCAATCCAAATTGGCGCCATGCCCCTCGCTCCGCCAGCCTTACCGATTCCGGCAGACTTTAGCCGTCTACGCGCCGCATCACCAGAGAGGCGTTGGTGCCGCCAAATCCGAAGGAATTGGACAGCGCGACATTGATAGGCTTTTCCACCGCCTTGTTGGCGGCGAGATTGACCGGCGTTTCCACGGACGGGTTGTCGAGATTGAGCGTCGGCGGCGCAACATTGTCGCGGATCGCCAGCAGACAGAAAATCGCCTCGACCGCGCCAGCAGCACCAAGCAGATGGCCCACGGAAGACTTTGTCGACGACATCACGAGATTTGCCGCCGCATCCCCAAACAATCGCTCCACCGCGCGCAATTCGATTTCATCGCCCACAGGCGTCGATGTGCCATGCGCATTCACATAGTCGATATCTTTCGGTTCGAGACCGGCCCGCTTTAGCGCCATCTGCATGGAGCGGAAACCACCGTCTCCATCCTCTGCGGGCGATGTGATATGATAGGCGTCACCGGAAAGGCCGTAGCCGATTATCTCGCCATAGATTTTCGCGCCGCGCGCTTTCGCACGCTCGTATTCCTCAAGGACGACAAACCCAGCGCCCTCGCCCATGACGAAACCATCGCGATCCTTGTCATAAGGACGCGATGCTTTTTCAGGCGTCTCATTGAAATGCGTTGATAGCGCCTTGCATGAAGAAAACCCTGCAATACCGATTGGACAGATCGCCGCTTCGGCGCCGCCGGCAAGCATTACGTCTGCATCATCGAGCGCGATGAGCCGCGCAGCATCGCCGATGGCGTGCGCGCCAGAAGAACATGCGGTTACGACAGCATGGTTCGGACCCTTAAGGCCCAACTTGATGGAAACCTGACCTGAAACAAGATTGATCAGATTGCCGGTAATAAAGAACGGAGAAACGCGGCGCGGCCCCTTCTCGTTCATGACCAGCACTTCGCTTTCGATGCCGCTTAAGCCCCCGATGCCGGAACCTGTCATCACGCCCGCGCGCTCGCGTTCTTCCGCTGTCTTCAGGTCCAAACCGGAATCGGAAAACGCCATTTGCGCTGCGGCCATGCCGTACAAGATGAAGTCATTGACCCTGCGCTGTTCGCGCGGTTCCATCCAGTCGTCCGGATTGAACGCAGCATCGCCCGCCCCATTCTTTATTAATTTGGCGCCCCCGCCGGATCCGTCAACGCGCGGCACCGGGCACGCAATCTTGCAAGGCAGACTCGAAGTATCGAATTGTTCAATCGGGCCAGCGCCGGATTCGCCGGCTATAAGCCGGCGCCATACAGGTTCAATGCCCGCCCCTAAAGGCGAGACCAAACCTGTTCCAGTGACGACAACGCGGCGCATCTCAAAGACCTCCCGGCAACGACAAGCCGGAATTCGACTGACCGCGCGGCGCCTGATTCACAAATGATCGAAAAACCAAACGGCGCCGCCGGCAGTCAGCGCTCCGGCGGCTCATTTGAAGAAGAGGCGGATTAGCCTTTTTGCTCTTCAATGAATTTGATTGCATCGCCGACCGATTGAATGGTCTCGGCCGCGTCATCAGGAATTTCTACGTCGAACTCCTCTTCGAACGCCATAACCAGTTCGACAATATCAAGGCTGTCTGCGCCGAGATCGTCGATGAAACTCGCCTTTGGCTCGACCTTGGCCGGGTCGACATCGAGATGTTCGACGACAATTTTTTTAACGCGTTCTGCAAGATCAGACATTCAACGCTCCTTCACGTCTTTATTCGGGTTTCCTACGCATTCCAACGGTTCGCGGCAATGAGAGCGGACCAGCCTGAAGCGCCTTTCCGGGCGGGGATTACGGCATATTGCAGGTTGTTGCAACGCCAAAACCGCCGCGTTTCAAGGCGCTGGCGGCTAGATCATCACCATACCGCCGTTCACATGGAGGGTCTGGCCGGTGACATATCTCGCCTCGTCTGATGCGAGATAGAGTGCAGCGGCAGCGATATCTTCAGGCGAGCCCATGGTTCCCGCCGGAATTTTCCCCAAAATCGCTTCTTTTTGCTGATCATTCAGCGCGTCGGTCATCGCGGTCGCAATAAACCCCGGCGCAATACAGTTCACGGTGACATTGCGGCTCGCGATTTCCGAGGCCAGCGATTTCGACATGCCGATCATGCCCGCTTTTGATGCAGCATAATTTGCCTGACCCGGGTTGCCCGTTACGCCAACGACGGAAACGACGCCGATAATCCGGCCGAAACGCTGCTTGGTCATGCCGCGGAGCGATGCTTTCGCGAGGCGGAAATATGCGGTGAGATTAATCTTCAAAACTTCGTCCCACATGTCAGGCTTCATCATCATCATGAGATTGTCGCGTGTAACGCCGGCATTGGAGACCACGATGTCGAGCCCGCCCATTGCCTCGCCCGCCTGTTTCGGCAGCGCGTCCACCGCATCGAGATCAGACAAGTTGCACGGCGTCACGTGCACGCGCTCTTTCAACTCGGAAGCAAGCCCTTCGAGTTTTTCCTGACGTGTGCCTGAAATCGCAACGCTTGCGCCGGCGCTGTGCAGCGTCTTCGCTACCGCTGCACCAATTCCACCGGTTGCGCCGGTAACAAGCGCCCGCTTTCCCGTTAAATCAAACATGCCCTATCCTTTATTCTGACGAGGGAATTCTATGCTTTTACAAAAGCGTCGATATCTCCGGGTTCACCGACATTCATGATCGCAGCATCTTTCGTGATGCGTTTGACGAGTCCGCTGAGGACCTTGCCGGATCCGACCTCCACAAATGTATCGCAACCCTGCCCGGCCATATAGGAAACACTTTCGGTCCAGCGAACCCGGCCAGTCACCTGTTTGACCAGCAGATCGCGAATATCATCAGGCGTCACGCATTCCATCGCTGTGACGTTCGCAACAAGCGTTGTCGCTGGCGCCTTGATTTCCGCATTGCCAAGCGCCTCAGCCATGCGTTCGGCCGCCGGTTGCATTAGAGAAGAGTGAAACGGCGCCGAAACGGGCAACAGTTTCGCGATCTTGGCGCCGAATTCCTTTGCGCAGGCGCATACGGCCTCAACGCGCTCCTTAGCGCCTGAAATCACCACCTGTCCCGGGGCGTTGTCATTGGCGATTTCGCAAACGCCCTCACCTTTGGTTGCATCGATCGCCTTTTGTGCGCCCTCCAGATCAACGCCGATAAGCGCCGCCATGGCGCCCTTGCCAACAGGAACCGCCGCCTGCATCGCCTCGCCGCGGATGCGCAACAGTTTCGCCGTATCGGAAAGGGAGATCGAACGAGCGGCGCACAATGCAGAATATTCGCCCAGCGAATGACCAGCAACGAACATCGCGTTTGAGATATCAACGCCTGCTTCCTTCTCCAGCACGCGCATGACGGCAATCGAATGCGCCATGAGCGCCGGCTGGGTGTTGGCAGTGAGGGTCAATTCCTCAATCGGCCCATCGCGCATCAGCTTCGAAAGCTTTTCGCCCAGTGCGTCATCGACTTCCTGAAATACTTCGCGAGCCACAGGAAATGCATCAGCGAGCGCCGCGCCCATGCCGACCGACTGACTGCCCTGTCCTGGAAAGATAAATGCGCGCGCCATGTCGAAGTCTTCTCTCTGCAATATCAAGGGGGCGGGCATAGCCTCGGCGAGCGCCAAGGGCAAGAAGCCTCCGGGAAACTATCGCTTATGGCGCCAATCAAGCTAAGAAGGCGGGAAAACTTGCGTGAGTAAATGACTGAAAAGCCGCCCATTCGCATCGCCACAATCTCCGACAACCCTGACCCGGATTGGGCCTGGCTGAGCAACGTGGAGGGCGCCTATTTCAAGGTGGCGGGACGCTCGCTCACATGGCGTTCTTTTTCAATGGCGCATTCGGATGGCCAGAGAAGCGGTTTTTCCCGCTTGATGGGCGCACGACGTCTTGCAGGCGCAGGCGCCGAACAAGCGTTCGATCTGATTGTCAGCCACGGACCATGGACAACGGCGTGGACCGAATGGATTGGTCGGCACCGTGAGACGAAACACCTGGCCTTCTCCTTCAACTTTACGGACCTGCCAGCGGGGCCTCGAAAAGCTCTGATGTCTGCGGCCTTCAGGAAAGTGGATGCTTTCGCAGTTTTTACCGAGGCGGAACAAGCACTTTACGCCGATTACTTTGGTATCGATCAAAGCAGGTTATTGCGGGCGCCATGGGGCGTGGCGCCGCCTATCAACACGCCGGTGAAGCATGCGATAGACGGCGAATATTACGCGGCGCTCGGAGGTGAGGCCCGCGATTATCACGTCCTTTGCGACGCGGCGCGTCTTTGCCCGGATCTCAAGTTCTGCGCCATCGCCCGTCCCCATAATTTCTACGGGCTCGACGTTCCTCAAAACCTGAGGGTGCTTTTTAACCTCCCAATTGAAGAGGCCTGGTCAATCATTTGGGATGCAAAGGCAGCGCTCCTACCCTTGCGGAACCGCGAGACCCCGTGCGGACTCGTGACGCTGGTCGGCGCCATGCATCTCGGCAAAGCCCAGATCGCTGCGTCGGCCGTTGGCGCATCAGAATATCTTCGCCATGAAGAAACCGGCCTTCTCGTCCCTCCCGGGGATGCCGAAGCCATTGCCGCCGCCATCCGGCGTCTAGAGGCCGACCCGAGCCTGGCCGCCCGTCTTGGCGATGCCGCCAGAGCCGAAGCCGCCGCCCACTGCAGTGAGGCCGCAACGGTGGCGTTCTTCCGGGAGCTCATGGAAAGCTGGTTCGGCGAGAAATAACCCTTTTCGCGCTTGCAATATTCTTGGGCCTCCGCTACATCCCGCGCCTTCACGAGCGATGGTCGCGAGGCGCTTGGGGGCGAACCCCTCAGGTTCAAGGGATGGTCCTTTAGCTTTGCGAGCCGAAGGCCGCTTGAGGATCGCCAGCTCTGATCCTCTCAAGGTCTCCATCGCCAGATGCAGGAGCTGGCTTCATGCCGCTATACGAGCACATTTTTATTGCGCGTCAGGATATTTCTCCGGCGCAGGTGGAAGGCCTGACCGAAACGCTCGCCAAAATCGTCACCGACAATGGCGGGAAGATCGAAAAGTCCGAATACTGGGGGCTTCGCAACCTCCAGTACAAGATCAAGAAAAACCGCAAAGGCCATTACAGCCTTTTCAATATTGATGGTCCGGCGCAGGCCGTGCACGAGCTTGAGCGTCAGGAAAAGATCAATGACGACGTGCTGCGCATACTCACTGTGAAAGTCGAAGAACTTGATCCCGAACCGTCGCCAGTCCTTTCGCGCCGCGACCGCAACGACAGGGGCGATCGCGACCGTGGTGATCGCGGCGACCGTGGTGACCGCGGCGATCGTGGACGCCGGTAACAGGGAAAGGAAACAACAATGGCAAAACCGTTTTTCAGACGCCGCAAAACCTGTCCATTCTCCGGCGATGATGCGCCGAAGATTGACTACAAGGATCCGAAATTGCTTCAGCGTTTCGTTTCCGAGCGCGGCAAGATCGTTCCGTCGCGGATTTCCGCTGTCTCTCACAAGAAGCAACGCGAACTCGCCCGCGCCATCAAGCGCGCGCGTGTACTGGCGCTGCTTCCCTATGCAGCGGAGTAGGCCCCATGGAAGTCATTCTCCTTGAACGCGTAGAAAACCTCGGCCAGATGGGCGACGTTGTAAAAGTTCGCCCCGGCTATGCCCGCAACTTTCTGCTGCCGCAGAAAAAAGCCCTGCGCGCCAACGACAACAACAAGAAGGTCTTTGAATCGCAAAAGGCTGATCTCGAAGCCCGCAACCTTGAACGCCGACAAGAAGCTGAAGCCGCTGCCAAGAAGATCGACGGCAAGGCTTTCGTCCTTATCCGCCAGTCATCGGAACTTGGCGTGCTTTATGGCTCCGTCTCGTCGCGTGATATTGCCGATGCAGCGTCCGAAGCCGGCATCAAGATCGAACGTGCGCAGGTCCGCCTCGATAAACCATTGAAAGCACTTGGCGTATTCAATGTTCGCGTTGTGCTGCATCCGGAAGTGGATGTCCGTATCAACGTCAATATCGCCCGTTCGGAAGACGAAGCCGAACGTCAAGCTCGCGGTGAAAACGTGCTTGCACGCCCTGAAGACCAGGCGGCGGAAGCGCAAAAAGATGCTGCAGATGCGGCGCCGGAATTCTTTGACGAAGGCGCAGGGGTCGCTGTCGAAGAGTCTTCGGACGACAATAACGACGATAACAAAACCGATTAAATTATTTCGGCTTTCAGCTTTCACCACATGGTGGAAAAATACACGCGCCGGCTGTCTGTTCAGCCGGCGCTTTTTTTGGTTTAACCTTAACCATGGCAGACGGCTCAAATCCTGGATCAAAAATTAATCAAGGTACGGAGGAAAAACTCCCCGTCAGCCTCGATGCCGAGCAGGCAATCCTCGGCGCCATTCTTTTCGACAACGAAATTTTCTATCGCGTTTCGACTTTCCTGAAAGACGAACATTTTTACGATCCCGTTCACCAGCTGATCTATCAAGCTTGTGGCGATCTCATTAACTCGGGCCGCCTCGGCTCACCGGTGACCATCGATACTTATCTCGCCAATGCGCAAGGTTATCTCGATGCAGGGGGCAAGAAATACCTTGAACAACTGGCGGCGAACGTGCCATCGACGACCGGCGCGACGGACTATGCGAAAATCGTTTTCGATCTTTCGGTTTGCCGCGGCCTCATGTCCATCGGTTCGGAAATGTTCGACCGGGCGAAAATCGCAACGCTAGACGATCATCCGGGTCAACAGCTGCAGGACGCCGAACAGGCGCTCTATAAACTTGCGGAAACCGGCAAATATGGCGGCGGATTTAAATCCTTCAGGTCAGCCATCACCGAGGCCATCGAGCTTGCCAACGCCGCGGTCAAACGCGACGGCGGTCTCGCCGGCGTTTCGACCGGGCTGCGAGACCTCGACCGGATGATGGGCGGGCTTCACCCGTCAGACCTCATCATTCTTGCCGGGCGCCCCTCCATGGGTAAGTCGTCCCTCGGGACCAATATCGGCGTGAATGTCGCCAAGGCGTTCAAGCCCGAAAAGCAGGCGGATGGCACCCTCAAGACCGTTGAAGGCGGGGTTGTCGGCCTTTTTTCACTTGAAATGTCGGCTGAGCAGATTGCGACCCGCATCATTTCCGAATTTGCGCAGGTGCCATCGGAGAAGATCCGACGCGGCGAGGTCGATCAGGACCAGTTCGACAAGATTTATCACGCCGCCCGCGACCTAGAAAAAATGCCGCTCTATATCGACGATACCGGCGGTCTCTCGATAGCGCAGCTCGCAGCCCGGGCGCGCCGCTTGAAGCGCCAGCACGGCCTCGACCTCCTGATCATCGACTACATTCAGCTTTTGACGGGTTCGGCGCGCCGTAATGACGGGCGCGTTCAGGAAATCACGGAAATTTCTCAAGGGCTCAAGGCGCTAGCGAAGGAACTGAACGTCCCGATAATCGGCCTTGCGCAGTTGTCGCGTCAGGTTGAAAACCGTGACGACAAACGCCCACAGCTTTCTGACCTACGGGAGTCCGGTTCTATCGAACAGGATGCTGACGTCGTTTTGTTTATCTTCCGGGAGAAATATTACCTTTCGCGCGCCGAACCGCGCGAAGGTACGGAAGACCATACGAAGTGGCTAGGACGGCTGGCAGAAGTCGGCGATACAGCAGAAGTCATTATCGGCAAGCAACGCCACGGCCCTATCGGCAAAGTCGATCTGCATTTCGAGGAGAAATTCACGAAATTTTCTGATCTCGCTCATGACCGGCACGGCGGATACGAACGGTAACCCGCCGCCGCACTTCCCCAGCCCCAAAAACCTGCTTAATGCTGGCGCCATGAACAGCAGACAGAATCTGATCAGTGGCGGACCCTGGGTCGACATCGACCTCACGGCGCTATGCGCCAATTACGCCATGATCCGAAACGAAGCGCCAAGTGCGGACATCGCCGCGGTTGTCAAATGCGATTCCTATGGTCTCGGCATGGCGCCGGTCGCGCGGGCTCTAAGCCAACGGGAAAACTGCAAGACTTTCTTCGTTGTCTATCCGGAGGAAGGCGCCGCATTGCGCGAAGCGCTGAAAAGCCCGGATGCGGCGATCTACGTTTTCGACGGGCCGCATGACGAAACAGTTCCCCTGTTCGAGCGATACAAACTGACGCCAACGCTCAACTCCCTTCACGAAGCCGAGCTTTGGAAAACGCGCATGGGCGATGCCCCCGCCGGCGTACACATCGATACAGGCATGAACCGGCGCGGCGCACCGATGGATGACGTCGCGAGTATCGCCGCGCTGAAGCTCAACATAATAATGGCCATGAGTCACCTCGCCTGCGCATCAGAGCCCTCACATCCGAAACACAAATTGCAGCGCGATATGTTTACTGAGGCCGCAGCGCATTTTCCCGAGGCGCAATTAAGCCTTTCCGCATCCGGCGGCGCCTTGATGGGAAAGGAATATCACTTCGATCTAGTTCGCCCTGGCATTGCGCTTTATGGCGGAACGCCATTCGAGACGGACGATACGCGCATCAAGCCGGTAGCCGCCCTGCGCGCGCCGGTCGTTCAGCTTCGCAACATTGGCCCCGGCGAAACGGTCGGCTACGGCGCGACTTTCACCGCAGAGGCGCCAGCGACGATTGCGACTGTGGCGCTCGGTTACGGTGACGGGTTTCCCCGCGCGGGGGCAAATCGGGCGTCCGCAGTCATCAATGGAGAGTGCGCGCCGCTGATTGGACGGGTCTCCATGGACTATGTCACGCTCGACGTGACAGCGTTCAGGAATCCCCCCAAAGTCAATGATATTACAGAGTTTTTTGGCCCCAACTTGCCGCTTTATGAAGCTTGCCAAAATTGCGATAGGGTGGCCTATGACATGTTTACAGGGCTTGGCGGACGGATTGATCGCCGCTACCTCTAGCGAGTTGAGGGGAGACAAATGAACCCGTTCGCTTTGACTGGAAGCGTCGCCATCGACGCTGTGCGCGAGACCGGCCGCATCGCCGATTTCGGCGCACGCGGCGCCTTCGCTTGGGTCACCGGCCCATTTTACTGGCGTGCATTTTTCAGTGCGCTGGGACGGATCGGTTTTGCTTCCCTGCCCGTTGTAGGTCTCACGGCAATCTTCACTGGCGCGGCACTGGCGCTAAACATCTATGACGGCAGTTTGCGCTTCAATGCTGAAACATTCCTGCCGCAGATTTTGGGAGTCTCGATCGTGCGCGAGCTTGGCCCCGTTCTTGCGGCGCTGATGGTCGCCGGTAGGTGTTCTTCGGCTATGGCCGCCGAAATCGGCACAATGCGCGTGACGGAACAGATCGATGCCATGTCGACGCTCGCCGTCGATCCGTTCAAATATCTGATTGCGCCGCGTGTGCTGGCGACGACGGTCGCGCTGCCTTTCCTCGTTCTGATTGCCGATATCATCGGTGTTTACGGCGGTTATCTCGTGGCGGTTTACGCGCTCGATTTTTCGGGCCCCATCTTCGTCACCAATATCGCGGAATTTCTCGAAAACCGCGACGTTGTCAGCGGCCTTATCAAGGCGGCGGTGTTCGGATTCCTGATTTCGGTCATGGGCTGTTATTACGGCTACAATAGCCGCGGCGGGGCGCAAGGTGTCGGATCGGCGACACGCACGGCCGTTGTCGCTGCCGCTGTAGTGGTGCTCGCATCTAATTATTTCATGACATCGCTGCTGGTGGAGTTTTAATCGGCGATGGCGAGTGCAACAAAAAAAATCTCCGTTCGCGGTTTACAAAAAGGTTTTGAAGGACGCGACGTATTGCGCGGCGTCGATCTTGACGTGGACGAGGGACGCTCGCTTGTTGTGATCGGCGGCTCAGGCTCGGGCAAATCGGTATTCCTCAAATGCCTGCTTGGCATTTTGAAACCGGATAGCGGTATTGTTGAAATCGATGGCCGGAACATTGCCCGTCAGACCGACTCCGACCGCCGATACATGACCAACCAGACCGGCATGCTGTTTCAGGGGGCGGCGCTCTTTGACAGCCTGACGGTGTGGGAAAACATCGCATTCCGGCTGATCTATTCCGAGAACAAATCACGCAAGGCCGCGCGCAACAAGGCGCTTGAGTGCCTCACACAAGTCGGCCTCGCGCCAGAGGTCGGCAATCTGCAGCCATCAGCACTCTCCGGCGGCATGCAAAAACGCGTCTCCCTCGCCCGCGCCATTGCATCAGAACCGCGGATTCTTTTTTTCGACGAGCCGACAACCGGACTCGATCCGATCATGGCGGACGTCATCAACAATTTGATTGTCGATCGGGTGAAGGCGATTGGGGCCACGGCGATCTCCATCACCCATGACATGGCCTCAGCGCGGAAAATCGCCGACGAAATCGCCATGCTGTATCAGGGGCGGATCATCTGGCGCGGCAAGCCGGATGAAATCGACAAGTCCGGCAACCCCATGGTCGATCAGTTCGTCAATGGCCGCGCCGAAGGCCCGATCCAGATGACGCTGCGGCGCCGCTAATTTACTCCCACTCGATCGTTCCCGGCGGTTTTGACGTCACGTCATAGACAACGCGGTTGACGCCGCGGACCTCGTTGATGATGCGCGTGGCGCAGGCCCCGAGAAAATCATGTGGGAACGGATAATAATCGGCCGTCATTCCATCAGTGGAAGTGACCGCGCGCAGCGCGAGTACGTGATCGTAAGTGCGTTCATCGCCCATGACGCCGACGGTTCGGACCGGTAGCAGCACGGCAAAGGCCTGCCAGATGGCGTCGTAAAGGCCCGCCTTGCGGATTTCATCGAGATAAATCGCATCGGCTTTACGCAGTATGTCGGCCTTATCCTTCGTCACTTCGCCGGGTATGCGGATCGCGAGCCCAGGCCCTGGAAACGGATGGCGCCCGACAAAATGTTCAGGCAGGCCCAACTCACGGCCGAGCGCGCGCACTTCGTCCTTGAACAACTCTCGCAACGGTTCGACCAGTTTCAGGTTCATGCGTTCCGGCAAACCACCCACATTGTGGTGAGACTTGATGGTCACAGACGGTCCGCCATCGAAAGAAACACTCTCAATGACATCAGGATAGAGCGTTCCCTGCGCCAGGAATTCCGCGTTTTCGATCTTGCCGGCTTCCTTTTCGAACACATCTATGAAAAGCCCGCCGATAATCTTGCGTTTCTTTTCCGGATCATCAACGCCCGCAAGCTTGCCTAGAAACAAATCCTCTGCCTCAACATGGATTAGCGGAATGTTGTAGCTGTCGCGGAACAGCTGCACGACTTCCACTCCCTCGCCTGCGCGCATCAGCCCCGTATCGACAAAGACGCAAGTGAGCTGTTCGCCGATCGCTTCGTGTATCAGCACGGCGGCAACAGAACTGTCGACGCCGCCCGAGAGCCCACATATGACGCGCGCGCCGCCAACCTGTTTCCGGATTTGCTCAATCGCTTCTTCACGGAACGCCGCCATTGTCCAGTCGCCTGACAGCCCGGCGATGTTCTGCACGAAATTAGAAAGCAGCCTGGCCCCATCCGGCGTATGCACGACCTCGGGGTGAAACTGTACGCCGTAGATGCGCCGGTTCTCGTTTGCGATGGCGGCGAAAGGCGCGCCGTCGGATTTTGCTATCACTTCAAACCCGTCAGGGATTGCGTTCACCCGGTCGCCGTGGCTCATCCATACCTGATGACGCGAGCCTTTCTCCCAGACGCCATCAAATAATGCGCTTTCCTTTACGACCTCGATATGAGCGCGGCCGAATTCGCGATGGTCCGAGCGCTCCACATCGCCGCCGAGCTGCGCGCAGATGGTCTGCTCACCATAGCATATACCGAGCACCGGCACGCCGAAGTTAAATACTTCCTGCGGCGCGCGCGGGCTGGTTTCGGTTTTGACGCTCGCCGGACCGCCTGAAAGGATGATGGCCTTCGGCGCGAATACATCGAGAAAAGCCGCATCAACGCGGTTAAACGGATGGATCTCGCAATAAACGCCAGCCTCGCGCAGGCGGCGCGCGATCAGCTGCGTTACCTGACTGCCGAAATCGACAATGAGCGCGCGCTCGTGGATTTTTGCATGGGTATCAAATGTCATGGCGAGCCTTTAGCGGAGTCGGGCGCCCGCGTCACGCCGGTTTTCGCACCGACAGAAGAAAACGCAGCGGCGCGCAATCCGGTTAAAGCTCAATTAGCCTGCCCATCGTCTCTTGAACACTAGGCAGGACAGCGGAAATCTCCGCCTTATGGGCGAGCCATTTATCGTCGCGAGGTGCAGACAAGGTCGAGGGTGAAAGCGGCAGGTTTCCCGCCATCCTCCCGGCGAGATAGTCTCCCGCCGCGACCCCGCAAAAATCACAAAGCTTTATCAAAGTCCTCCCCGGTTCTCGAATAAGGTCATCATATGAAAGCACGGACCACCGTTCGCGAGGTACTTGAGAGAGATCGTCGAGCACAATGTCATTGCATGCGCGCCACTGAAAGGCGGCGATTTCCGCGAGGCTTTTCCCTTTCAATGCCTCCCAGCCAGGCGGTAACACAAAGCACCAATAGCCCAAGGGCCAGTCAGGGAGGTTTCGGTATGTCACGAACTGGCGGCTACGGGCGCCGATGCGCCAGGCTTCAATAAGACTTGCTATATTGGCTTTAGGATCCCGCCAGAGAAATATAAATCGCGCATTGGGAAAGACGCGCAGGAGAAAGTTGACGTTCAGAGAATTCCTCGGCGTTTTTTCGAGAAATGCAAAGCGCGCTTTTTTCTTCAGGAAAGCATCCGATAGTGGATCACCGGAAGCGTTACGCAACAGGGCAAGGTAATAAAGCCGCATCCTGTTGGCTACGGCCCCCTCAGCATGCTCGGCATAAAGACGGCCATCGCCGAACAGATTCCGCGGGCCCGGAAGATGTGGGAATTGCGCGTATATCCCGTGACTTTCGGCGCCGATCGTCCAGATATCGGGGCTGCGCGCCATGAGCTGGAACAAAAGCGTGCTGCCGGCGCGCGGCGCAGATAAGATAAAAATCGGGTTTTCAAATTGCGCAGCAATCTCTTCATCAGAGAGGTGTTCTGCAATGCGGGCGATTCGCGACTGGATTTCTCCACCCAACATAACGTTCAGCCGACCGTTACCGAAGCGCGCATGCGCTCAGTCACGCGACTACCGGCCCTTTTGGATCTTCTATATATTCGCCGGGCTGCACATAATCGAGAATGATATGAACGCGCGCTGCCTCGCCGGCGTTCTGGACGCCGTGATCCTGACGGTTGTTGATCTCAAAGACTTCGCCTGCGCGCATGTGCAAAGTCGTATTTCCGGAAGTAAACATGCATTGTTCGTTGGTTATGACCGGCAAGTGCACGCGATGGCATCGCTTGAGCGACATGCCGCCGTCACGATGAATGATAATATTTCCGCCTGCGCGTAAGCGCGTCATGATTATGCGGATGAAATAGCCTGGCCGGGGCTGTTGGCGCATTTCGGGAATTATTTTGTCCGCCAGCGTATTTGCATAATGGCCGACGATCAGCTCCAGCGTGGGCGCCAAGAGCGGTTCATACTCATCCATGAGATCGCGGCGCGTAGGGTTCATATGGCGGAAATCCGGATCATAAACCATCCAGAGCGTTTGCGTATCGGCATGGGCCGGAAAAATTTTCTGTCGCGACGTGTTTTGATTCCACGCCTCATCGGGAATAGCGCTGATCCTTTCGGCAAGTGCCGAAACATTTACCTCGCCAAGCCTGACAATGTCCGTTTCGATGTACATGGAGTTCCCGTGAGCGTTCCGTGTTGCCCGCAATTTTGCGTATATTCAGGCTGATGTCGAGCGCAATGGCGTTTAAAGCATATGACGCCGCGCAAATCAAAATCCGCTGATAATTTAACCGCCTTTCCTGTTGAGAACAGACATAAAAAACCCGTCCGACCTCAGCTTGTCCGGCGTCAGGCGAATGGCGTCGTCTGTAGTGACGCAACGCTTGATCACCGCTAGGCCCATATCGGTGAGGAGACCAGATCCGCCGATATGTTCGAGCACCGGGACGCAGGAAAACTGTGGATGAGCTTTTACGAATGTCGCCAGCCGGTCCTCATTTTCCTCCATCAGGAACGAACACGTCACCCAGACCATACGTCCGCCGGGCTTCACGAATGAGGCTGCTTCACGCAGCACCTGATCCTGTTCGCTCATCCTTGTTTGTAACTGTTTTTCGGTTAGCCGCCATTTGGTGTCCGGGTGGCGTCGCCATGTGCCCGCGCCGGAGCACGGCGCATCAATGAAAACGACATCCATCTTGCCTGCGAGATCGTCGAGGCCCTCGCCGCCCGCCGGAGAACGTATCTGCAAATTCCGAACGCCTGCGCGTTTGGCGCGATGAAATAACGGTTTCAGACGTCGAGGGTCGCGGTCATAGGCATAGAGTTGTCCGGTGTTTTCCATCATCGCGGCGAGCGCCAGCGTTTTGCCGCCTCCGCCAGCGCAGTAATCAAGCACTTGCGCGCCCTTGATGTCGCCCGCAGCAGCAGCGGCGATCTGGCTTCCCAGATCCTGCACCTCAACCCAGCCCTTGTTGAACGCAGGGATGACCGTCACGCCCGGCGCCTTTTCGCTGGGCTCCGGCGCGGCGATGCGCGCGGCTGTTTTCAGGAACGGAACAGCGGCGGCTTTCACCGTTTTTAACGCGGATAACACTTTTTCCGGGGACGACTTGAGCGTGTTAATGCGCAAGTCGATATCAGCGCGCTCCGCAAAGGCGGACATGATGACGGATGCATTCTCGCCGAACGCGCGCTCTATCTGTGGTGACAACCATTCCGGATAGTCTCCGGCGACATGTGGATTACAAAGCGCTACCTTGCGTTCTTCGGCGCGTACGTCTTCAGCGCCGCAAGGAGAAGAAGAAAGTCCTTCATCCTCTCCTACGGCAAGCGTCTCATCATGGCTCAACGCGCCCGGCCCATGCGGTTCTTCGGCGGCAGCTTCAGCGATTTCTTCGGCCGGTTTCGCCCACAAAAACCGTAATGCGCCAAGCGCCAGCGCACGTGGGCATTGTTCGCCCATCATGGCCGCCACTGAATTCCGCTTACGCAGCGCATCGAGACAAAGACCGGAAATCCACGCCCGGTCTTTGGCGCCCGCATAGCGGTTCATTCGCGACCAGTCGGCGATGGCGGTTTTCAGCGGCACGCGGCGTTTTTCGAAATCGTCGAGAATCTCAATCGCTGCGGATAGACGTCCTGAAAGGCGCATAACAAATTATTCGGATTTGAAATCCTGCTCGAGGATTTTGAGTTCCTTCAAACGCTTTTCGAGCTTGTCAATTCGATAATATGCAACAGCCGCAAGCAAGAATCCCAAAAAACCAAAATATTCCATAGCTACTGACCTCGCTTAACTCTGTGTCGGATAGTTCGGCGCCTCGCGGGTGATGGCTACGTCATGAACATGACTTTCTTTCAGCCCGGCGCCGGTGATCTTCACGAACTTCGCGCGCTTTTGCATTTCAGCAATCGTCGGCGCGCCGACATAGCCCATGGAGGCGCGCACGCCGCCGACGAGCTGGTGCAGGATCGGCCCGATAGCCCCCTTGTAAGGAATGCGTCCCTCGATACCTTCCGGCACGAGTTTCATCTGTTCGGTGACGTCCGCCTGAAAGTAGCGGTCGGCGGAGCCACGCGCCATGGCCGTAATCGAGCCCATGCCGCGATAGGATTTGTATGAACGTCCCTGATAGAGAAACACTTCACCCGGCGCCTCGTCGGTTCCGGCGAGCAGCGACCCGATCATGACGCAGTCGGCGCCCGCAGCCAGCGCCTTTGCGATGTCGCCTGAAAACTTGATGCCGCCGTCAGCGATCACCGGCACCCCTGCGTCCCGTCCCGCGCGCGAAGCATCCATGACGGCGGTGAGCTGCGGCACGCCGACACCCGCCACAATACGTGTCGTACAGATAGAACCCGGACCAATACCAACCTTGATGGCGTCGGCGCCGGCGTCTATCAGGGCCTTTGCGCCATCGTAGGTAGCGACATTGCCCGCGATCACCTGCGTCGCGTTGGACGCACGTTTTACGCGCTCGACCTGTTCGACGACTTTCGCCGAATGGCCGTGCGCCGTATCGATGACGACAAGATCGCAACCAGCATCGATCAGCGCTTCGATCCGCGCAAACCCGTCATCACCCACAGACGAGGCCGCCGCGACGCGCAGGCGCCCTTCGGCATCTTTTGAGGCCAGCGGATAGGCCCGCGCCTTTTCCATGTCCTTGACGGTGATGAGACCGACGCAACGGTAATCATCATCGACGACGACGACACGTTCGATCCTGCGCTTGTGACAAAGCGCGCGCACTTCATCCTGCGTGGCGCCGGGTTTCACCGTCACAAGGTCCACCGCCGTCATCAGATCGCGCACGGGCTGATTGAGATTTTGCGCAAACCGCATGTCGCGGTTGGTTAAAACACCGACGAGCTTGCCGACGCCGTTGGCGTCAGGTTTCTCGACGACAGGGAAGCCGGAAATATTTTTCTGCAGCATGATTTCCTGCGCCGTCGCCAGGGTTTCATCCGGCGTCAGCGTCAGCGGGTTCACGACCATGCCGCTTTCGAAGCGTTTGACGCGCCGGACATGTTCAGCCTGTTCGGCGACGGAAAGATTGCGATGAAGCACGCCAATGCCGCCGGCCTGCGCCATGGCGATGGCCATTTCCGCTTCCGTCACCGTGTCCATGGCCGAGGACAGAATCGGGATCGCAAGCTTGATCTGTTTTGTCAGCCGCGCTGTGACGTCCACGCCACTCGGCATCACCTCGGACGGGCCGGGCTCAAGCAGCACATCGTCAAATGTCAGCGCTTCACGGATTTCCATGACAGGACCCTCATACCTTTAATGGCTCGGAAAGGACGCCGTTGGCGTCAAAATTTTGAATGATTATCTCGCCCGGACTATCGACGTCCGTGGCGATGGTAATTTCGAGCACGCGCTTGGTCAGCTCTTTCGGTGAAGTGATGAAATCCTTAAGCGCCTTGCCAGCGCCAAGCGCGATATCCATGCCGGACCCGCGCGCCCAGAAAACGCCCGCCTCTACCGGCGTCAGGCAAAAGCTATTGTCAAAATCCCATACCGCGCCGTTCTTGTAAATGAGCAGGCCGTTGCCGCTGTAGCGCTTCAGCCCTTCGTCCATCTCGCCGATGTCGAAATCGCTGTAAGCTGTCTTCATAAATTTGAGGATATCATGCGGACGGGATGCGTCTGTCGGAAACGCACTAACATGGGCCTCGAGCGCCTCCACTTTCGGACCGCTGCCCGTGATGCCAATCGCCCAGCCTTCAGCACAGAACCACTTGTTGTCACGAGAAGGACCGACATAACTGCCAATAGTCGCCCGGCCATTGGAACCGAGCCATGTGACGTTTTCTCTTGCATCGTAAAGAGCGGTAATGACTGTCATCCCCGCCCCCTGAACCCGGTCGCCACCACATACTTCTCCGCTGAATCCGAGCGCGAAGCTTTCGGCTTGGCGTGTTTGACCGTTTCGAAATTCTGTTTGAGGCGCGTTAAAAGTTCGCCCTCGGCGCCGCCGGCGAACACCTTGCAGACGAACGCGCCGCCCGGCGCGAGAACATCCTCGGCAAAATCGAGCGCCGCTTCTGCGAGCGCGATGATGCGCAAATGGTCCGTCGATCTGTGGCCGGTCGTCGGCGCGGCCATGTCGGAAAGGACGACGTCCGCTTCGCCGCCCAGCATGGCTTTGAGCTTTTCCGGCGCAGCCTCGTCAAGAAAATCCATTTCGAGAACGTCAGCGCCAGCCACCGCCGGCATGGCAAGATAGTCGATGCCGACGACCTTGCCCTTTTTTCCGACAGCATTCGCGGCGACCTGGCTCCACCCGCCCGGGGCGCAACCAAGGTCGACGACCCGGGCGCCCGGCTTCAGCAGCTGAAGTTTCTCATCCAGTTCAAGAAGCTTGTAAGCGGCGCGGGACCGGTATCCTTCCGCCTTTGCCTTGCGCACATAAGGGTCGTTGAGCTGGCGTTTCAGCCACAGGGTGGAGCCATATTCGCGGCGCTTGGCAGTTTTGACATGGACATTGAGTTCGCGGCCCGCCGCCTCGCCCTTTTTGGGCGCTTCCTTCTTGCGGCTGCGCTTTTCCGGCTCAGCCCCAAGCGCCGTCGTCGCGATATTGGTTTTTTTCGCGCGTTTTTGCCGTTTCGGCGGCGATTTCGATGAGGAAGTGCGTCGTTCCATGGGCCTTCATAGCGGAGTCATCGCCGCTTTCAACCCCAATTTCGCGCATGCAAAAACGGCGTCCCGAAGGACGCCGCTTTAAATAACGATTCTGAATAGACCTAGAGGGCTTTCAGTTCGGCAGCCGACGCTTTGCCGCGGTCCATAGCGATTTCGTAAGAAACCTTCTGGCCTTCATCGAGCTGGCGCATGCCGGCGCGCTCAACTGCGGTTGCGTGTACGAACACGTCTTTGCCGCCGTCATCCGGCTGAATGAAGCCGTAGCCTTTTTGAGTGTTGAACCATTTAACTGTTCCAGTCGCCATTTCTCGTCTCCTTCGACATTAGGCGCGCCGGACGGGAACCCCCGCACGGCGAAGATGACCCCGCCTTTTCGGGGCGAAGCCGGTTAGCGCAAACTCATGTCTTGGAAGAGGTCGAAATCGAAGCGGGGTTTGACGCCAGCTTCTGGCAGACTTGGTAGAGTCGGCCGCGGTTCGGCTGCGGCCCAAAACAGAAATTGCGTGGCCGCATATAGTCCTGTCAGGGCCTGACTGCAAGTAGGGTTATTGGGATCGTAAATCAGTCGTCGCGGTAGACTTTTTCTTCGCGCTCGTGACGTTCCTGCGCCTCGAGCGACAGGGTCGCGATCGGCCGGGCGTCGAGACGGCGCACGCCGATGGGCTCGCCGGTTTCCTCGCAATAGCCGTATTCGCCGGTTTCAATCCTGCGCAGGGCGGAATCGATTTTGGCGATCAGTTTGCGCTGGCGGTCGCGGGTTCTGAGTTCAAGGGCTTTTTCGGTTTCGCTGGAAGCACGGTCGGCGATATCGGGCAGGTGATTGTTTTCTTCCTGCAGGTTGCTCAGCGTGCCTTCGCTTTCCTTGATGATATCCTGTTTCCAGTTGAGCAGTTTTTTCTTGAAGTATTCTTTTTGTCGATCACTCATGAACGGTTCGTCTTCAGACGGACGATACTCTTCTACTTCGGACGCCGACATGCAGTTTCTCCCTGCTTTAGTCCCAACTCAACGACCCCATCCGCCGACGAGTCGCGGCTCTCTATAGCGATGCCCCCCCCGAGGCTCAAGCACGGATTTCCCGGCGCTGCGCGAGGGCGGCGAACTGCATAAAATTGAAAGATTGATTTTGCGTTTCACCGCGAAGGAACAGCACGCACGCGCAGCGTCGGCGCAGGAGTTTCGCTGCGCTGCGGCATCAACGGACGCATGGTTGCCGCACATAAATACAATTTCAATCAAATCCACAAGCCTTTGTTTTCTGCGCTGCCCTATAGCTACCTCTCAGCGGCCGTGCGGAAAGCAAGAAGCCGGCCATCCGCTCCGGGGATTTGACGATGAGCACCGTTCAATTCGATTGCGATTACAACGCGGCGAACTGCGTGCGCTCACTGATCAGCGTCACCGAAGCGCTGAACGAAATCATCGGCAAGGAAAATGAGGCGATCGCCAACGGTCGCGCTGATGATATTGCGCCCTATCAGGCCGAGAAAGCCCGCCTCGCCGCCTCGCACGCCCGTTCAATTCAGGCGCTCGCCGCTGACCGCAGCGCTTACCGCGACGTCGACGCCACGCTGCTTTCTGATTTGCGCGTACTGACCGCGACTTTTGAAGCCCAGGTTTCGCATCAATATCTGTTGCTGAATGGCGCCTGTCCTGGGGCCGTCTCGCCCGGATTTCGCCAACTTTCAGGCCTTTCAAACAAGATGGATAGCGAGCCCGCACCAGCTAAAAATCCATAAACCGCCGTTTTTGCGGGAATTCTCACCATTCAAACATGCTGCTTTTGGCCAGCTCCCATCAACATATCGTGCGCGTCAAGACGTGAAATTCCGGCTCCAATCTCCTACTTTTCGCCCCGATTTACGGCTAGTATGCAGGCTGTAGCGGGGTGTGGGAGCTTTTCCGTGAGGATTTCAGACAGCGGAATTGAACTGATCAAGCGTTTCGAAGGCCTGGAGTTGGAGGCCTATCAGGATATCGCCGGGATTTGGACCATCGGCTACGGCCACACGGGCGACGACGTCCAGCCGGGCATGAAAATCTCCGAGCGCGACGCGGAAGAACTTTTAAAGCGTGATTTGCGTCCTCGAGAGCAGGCCGTCGATAGCGCCGTCAAAGTACCGCTCAACCAGAACGAATTCGATGCGCTTGTGAGTTTTGTCTACAATGTGGGGGCCGGCGCCTTTCGCGGCTCAACAGCGCTGAAGCGGCTCAATCGCGGCGACCGGGTTGGCGCGGCGGATGCAATTACCTGGTGGAACAAGGCGACGGTCGGCGGCGTTCTGCGCGAGGTGCTGGGCCTGACCCGGCGGCGCGCGGCGGAGCGTGCGCTGTTTCTTGCACCAACCGAACCGGTCCGCGTGCGCGACCCAGAGGATATCGAAGAGAATTCCCGCGCCGAAGCGGTCGAAGAAGGTCCGCGGCGCGGCAACGTTGCTGAAAGCCGGACCGTGCAAGGAGCAACCATCGCCGGCGGCGCTGGTGTTGCCTCTTCAACCATTGGCCGCGACAACGCCGAGGAACTTGACCAGATCGAAACTAATATCGAGACCGGTCAGGGCATGACGGAAAACCCGAGCGCCGGCGAAGGCTCAACCCCGCCGTCCAGCGAGACGAATAGCAACGGCGCCGACAGCGGTGAAACCGGCGAGATGGTTGAGGTGCCAGCCGACCGACCATCGAAACATGAAGTTCATGCTGTAGAAGCGCAGGTGCAGTTCGCGCTCTTGATCCTGATTATTCTCGCCGTGTTGTTTGTGATTTTCGCCCGCATCGATGACTGGCGACAATATCGCCGTTAGAGCAAAGCGCGTAATCGTTTGCGCAACTCCGGCAGCAGCTCCGTCTCGAACCACGGATTTTGCTTAAGCCACGCATTATTGCGCCATGACGGATGCGGCGTCGGGAAATAGCGTGGCGTGAAATCTCGCCACTTTTTGACGGTCGCGGTCAGCGTTTTCTCCGCGCTCGCTCCAAGATGCCATTTCTGTGCATATCCGCCTACAAGAATTGCGCATTCAAGGCTGGGCAGCGCGTCCATCAGTTGTTGTCGCCACGCGCGCGCGCATTCCTTGCGCGGCGGCAGGTCTCCGCCTTTGGCGTCATATCCCGGAAAGCAGAATCCCATTGGGATCACCGCAACGCGTTTTGCGTCGTAGAACTCTACATCACTCACGCCCATCCATTCGCGCAAACGCACGCCCGAAGGGTCGGTAAACGGCTTGCCGCTTTGATGAACGAGATTTCCCGGCGCCTGACCGAAGACGGCAACGCGCGCGGTTTTTGAGACCTGCAACACCGGGCGCGGCTCATGCGGCAGCGGTGCGCCTTCCGGCGCTTCGGCACACAGGCGGCAGGCGCGGATGTCGCTTAACAATGACGTGAGGCTCTGTTTTTTCGCGGCCATCAAAACGCTATACCATCACGTTGAAAAACTTCATCCACTGAAAAGGCGTCGCCATGAAAACCATTAGCATCGAAGTCAGCGGCGGATGCCAATGCGGGGCCGTGCGTTATCATGCAACTGAAATGCTCGACAATGCACATTTGTGTCATTGCCGCATGTGCCAGAAAGCCGTCGGCAATATTTTCGCCGCGCTTGTCGCAGCGCCCGATGACAAACTGAAATGGACCCGTGGCAAGCCCGCTATTTTCAAAAGCTCGGATCATGCAGAACGCGGATTTTGCGCGGATTGCGGCACGCCGCTTTTTTACAACTCGCTCGTACATGACAGGGTCAACCTGACCATCGGCTCGCTCGATCACCCAGAGAAATTCCCACCAGTCATGCAGATGGGAACGGAATCTCGCGTTCCATGGTTTGCCGGAATTACGGAGGTGGAAAGCTACGGAGAGACGACCGCCTATGCGGGCGATCAGGCGGTTCAGTCTATCAAAACATCGAACTGGCAGCACCCCGATCACGACACCATTAATTGGACGCCAAAAACGGACTAGGAGTCTTTTGACAGATGCGCGAGTTTGTCCGCGTTTTTTTCCCAGTTCTGGCCATCGAATGGGCGAACTTGTATGGACGAAAACTGCGACGCATCCATGCACCGCAAGTTTAATGAGTATCCGTCAGGATTTGACCGCGGCACATAAAATGATTTGACGCCGCAGGTTTTGCAAAACCAGTGCTTCGCAGCTCCGGTGTTGAAACGATACTCGATGAGGTTGTCGTCGCCTTTTACGAGCCGGAATTTTGATTTCGGCGCGATGACATGCTGAAAGCCGACCTGCGCGCAGATGGAACAGTTGCATTCATCGGCTATGATGTCATCGGCGAGCGCCGCCTCCCACCGGACGGCGCCGCAATGACAGCCGCCATTTTTCAAAGCGGTTGACCCTTTTGTCACGGCAGGATCAGACCGGCGAGCGCCGCACTCATCAAATTCGACAGCGAAGCAGCCAAAATCGCATGTACGCCGTATTTGGCGATTTCACTCATGCGGTCGGGGATCAGCGAACCCAGTCCGCCGAGCAGTATGGCGATAGAAGAAAAGTTCGCAAATCCGCAAAGTGCAAAAGTGACAATAGCGACGGTTTTGGGGCTCAATGTTTCCGCCTGCCCGATCAGGCTGAAATATGCGACAAACTCATTGAGAATCAGCTTTTCGCCGAAAATCGCGCCAGCCGCCTGCGATTCCGCCCAAGGCACGCTCAGAAGAAACATCAGCGGTGCGAACACCCAACCCAGGATTTTCTGGGCGGAAAGATCCTCCATGCCGATCAGCCCGCCAATGCCGCCGAGCAATCCGTTCACAAGCGCAATAAGGCCGACAAAGGCAATCAGCATGGCCCCAATAGTCAACGCCAGCTTCAAACCATCCTGGGCGCCCACGGCCGCCGCCATCATCACATTTGTATGGGAAGATCGCTCTTTGGTGATCGCCATGACGGTAAGATCGTCGTCATCTTTTTCTTTGCCATCAGGCAAGATGAGTTTCGCCATCAATAGCCCGCCAGGCGCCGCCATGAAACTCGCCGCCAAAAGATATTCGAGTTGAACGCCAATTTGGGCATATGCCGCAAGAACAGTGCCGGCGACGGAAGCAAGACCCGACACCATAATCGCAAACAATTGCGGACCGGTGAGGCGGCCGAGATATGGTTTGATCGCCAGCGGCGCTTCTGTCTGCCCTACGAAAACATTCGCAGCGGCATTCAAAGACTCAACAGGCCGAGTGCCGATTACCGCCTGCAGGAATCCGCCCACGCCTGCGACAATAACCTGCATGACACGCAAGTGATACAGCACAGACATCAATGCCGAAAAGAAAATGATGATGGGCAGAACGTGGATCGCGAATACGGTGCCAAAGCTGTCGCCGGCAAGCTGGCCGAACACCATGCCAATGCCAGCATTAGCGTATCCCAATACGCTGTTCACGCCTTGCGCGATGCCGCCGATAACGCCTTTGCCTATGGACGTGTACAGCACGAAAAACGCGATCGCGACTTGCAGCGCAAATGCGCTCAATACGATCCTGAAATTGATGCCTCCGCGATTACGGGAAAAAACAAGCGCAATAACAAATATCGCCAAAACGCCGAGAATTCCGATAAACCTGCCTTGCAGCAATTCAAGTATATTCGCGCCGATATTATTCGCGTCCATCAGTGACCCTTTTTCTTATTGTGAGTTGAAGCATTTCGACTGTGCGTGACCGTCCGGACAAGGAGGAGTCGTCTGGCGACGTCTCGGCACGAAACGGAGAGCGGCTTGATCGGTGTTGAATACCCCAGTTTGTCTTGATCCGGAGATCAAAATTTGCCCTTGAATGGATCGTTGGATATTTATTTGCCCCCGTCAAGCCGAAGGGCGCACTCGCAGGCGCCACATGCCAAGGATTTCATTAGCTTATTGCCTGTTGCGTCTCACGGCGGCGGCCCTAAAGTGCGCCGCAAAATATGACGAAAAAGGACCCCTTGATGTTGCCTCCCCCCCGCGCTGATCTCGTGTCGAATACCCTTGATTATGAAGTGACGCCGCTCGTCAAACCCACCGGATTCCGTGAATATGACGCGCGCTGGATCTTCGAACAAGAGATCAACCTGCTCGGCATACAGGCGCTGGGGCAGGGGCTCGGCACGCTCATACGAGAGATGGGGAAAGCCCCCCGGATCGTCGTCGGCCATGATTTTCGCGGTTATTCAGCTTCCATCAAACAGGCGTTGACGGTCGGCCTGATGACTGCTGGCATTGAAGTCAACGATATCGGTCTGGCGCTTTCGCCGGTAGCCTATTTCGCACAGTTCGAACTCGACATTCCATGCGTCGCCATGGTGACTGCAAGCCACAACGAAAATGGCTGGACCGGGGTCAAGATGGGCGTTGAAAAACCCCTCACCTTCGGGCCGGACGAAATGGGCCGACTGAAAGAGATCGTGCTCAATGGCGAGAGCAAAGCGCACAGCGGCGGCGCATACAAATATGTATCCGGTTTGCGCGAACGATATATTGAAGACGTAACGTCTGGCGTCCGGATCAAACGAAAACTGAAAGTGATCGCCGCCTGCGGCAACGGTACGGCTGGCGCTTTTGCGCCTGAAGCGCTTTCGCGTTTGGGGATTGAAGTCATTCCCATGGATGCGGAACTCGATCACACATTCCCGCGTTACAACCCGAACCCTGAAGACATGGAAATGCTGCACGCCATGCAGAAAGGCGTTAAAGAACACGGTGCCGATGTCGCGCTCGGCTTCGATGGCGACGGGGACCGCTGCGGGGTTGTCGATGACGAAGGCGAGGAAATTTTCGCAGATAAAATTGGCGTGCTGATTGCCCGCGACCTGTCAGCGCTTCATGAGAACGCGCAGTTTGTCGTTGACGTCAAATCGACGGGACTTTTCATGACTGACCCTGTGCTCATCGAAAATGGTGCAAAAACCGAATACTGGAAGACGGGGCATTCCTATATAAAACGCAAAAGCCATGAAATGAACGCCCTCGCCGGCTTCGAAAAATCCGGTCACTTCTTTTTCAATAAACCCATCGGGCGCGGCTATGACGACGGTCTTGTCGCGGCAATCGCGCTGTTGCAGATGCTCGACAGAAATCCTGATAAAAAACTTTCCGATTTGCGCAAGTCGCTACCGAAAACCTATCAGTCGCCGACCATGTCGCCGCATTGTGCGGACGAAACAAAATACGGCGTCGTCGAAAAAGTCGTATCAACGTTGTCAGGTAAAAAAGAAATTATCGGCCAGAAAGTGCGCGACGTCGTGACGGTCAACGGCGTGCGCATAACCGCGGAAGACGGGACATGGGGCCTTATTCGCGCGTCCTCCAACAAGCCAGAACTGGTTGTCGTCGTCGAAAGCCCCACATCGGAAGCCAACATGAAGGCGATGTTCGCCGAACTCGACGGGGTATTAAAAAACCACCCTGAGGTCGGCGAATACAATCAAAAGATATAACGCAGCAGCACCATAAAGGGCCAGCAGTCTATGATTTTGCAACGCGGGCTTAAGCGGTAAATCTGGCGCCGGCGGAGTAACCGCCTCAATAGCGGACCAGGGCCGAGCCCCATGCAAGGCCCCCGCCTAGCGCTGCAAAAACAAGCAATTCTCCGCGCTTGATCCGCCCTTCGCGAATACCGGCGTCAAGCGCCAGCGGAATAGACGCAGACGAAGTGTTTGCATGCTTGTCGATCGTGACGATCACTTTCCCTTCATCAAGCTCAAGCTTTTTCGCGCAGGACTGTATAATGCGGATATTCGCCTGATGCGGCACGAACCAGTCGATTTCATGCCGGCTGACTTTTGCGCGCTCGGTAACCTCAAAAACAGCATTCGAAATCTGTTCAACCGCGTGACGAAACACTTCCTTGCCGTTCATACGCACTTTCCCGACCGTACCAGTCGTCGACGGCCCGCCATCAGAACAAAGGTGTTTCGCAAGCCTACCGTCGGAAGAAAGGTAAGTCGCCAGAATACCGCGTGGCCGTCGCGCCGTTAATGGCGCTTCTCCAGACAGCACCACCGCTCCGGCGCCGTCACCGAACAGAACGCAGGTTGCGCGATCCTCCCAGTCAAGGAAGCACGATAGCTTTTCTGCGCCTATCACTAATGCGTGCTTGACCTGCCCTGTACGGATAAAGTCATGCGCAATATTCACCGCGTAAAGAAACCCCGCACACGCCGCAGAAACATCAAATGCAATGCCAGGCGGCACGCCAAGCTTTTCCTGTACATAAACAGCAGTAGAGGGAAAGGTCCTATCAGGCGTTACCGTCGCCACGATGATAAGATCGATATCGCGCGGTTTAAGACCGGCCTGATCGAGCGCATTCCAAGCCGCTTTTGTCGCAAGGTCGGAACAGGCCTCGTCTTCGGCGGCAAGATGCCGCTGGCCAATCCCGCTGCGACTTCTGATCCACTCATCAGAAGTATCCACACGCTTTGCGAGATCGTGATTGGTGACCGCATTCTCAGGTAGGTAAGAGCCTGTTCCTGAAATGACGGTTTCCAACGTCGACATACACCCTTGCCCTCTTACTCATCGGCAGGATCTCGATAGAACCTGCGGCGCACAATTATACTACATCGGCATAGTGATACCGCAACGCACAAAAATCTACCTCACCCGCGGAAAATATCGACGGAGAGCGCGCCGGCCGCGAACAAAACGTAAGCACCGAAGATTTTCGACAACAGAACCGAATTGAGCCGATGGGCCGCCCTTGCGCCAATGGGGGCCGCTATTGCCGCCATGAGCCCCATCACCAGAAACGCCCCAATGTTTACATACCCGGCTCCGAGCGGCGGCAAGCCTGGCGCGCGCCATCCTGAAGCGGCGAAACCGATTACGCCTGGAATTGCGACAGCCACGCCAAAGCCTGCAGATGTTGCAATCGCCTGATGCATTGTGCGTCCTGCAAGCGTCATCACCATGACGCCGAGTGCGCCGCCGCCGATACCCATGAGACTGGAGAAGAGTCCTGTGCCTAGTCCCAGTGGAATTTTCATACGTTGCCGAAAAAGGTTTACTGGCGCCGACCGGACTTTGGAGCGGGCGAAAAGACGCTGCCAAGCAACGTAAAACGCGCCGCCAGCGAAAATGATCGTGAGAATTTCCACGGGCGCCCAGCGGGCAAGCATCCCTCCAGTGGCGGCGCCGATCGCGATCCATGGCCCCCATGCGCGCAGCATGTCGCCGTCTACATGGCCAGCTCGATGATGCGTCAGCAAGGAGCGGATAGAGATAATGACAATCAGCCCCAGCGATGTTCCGATAGCTGTCTTCAAGCTGGCATCGTCGGAATATCCCAGCGCCTGAAATACCGCGTAAAGCGCCGGCGTCGTTATGATCCCGCCGCCAACGCCGAATAGCCCACCCGTAAAACCCGAAACGAATCCTACGCCCAGCAGGACAACAACCAGCAGCCAATGATCTGCAAGAAATTCCACGATCTACGCCGCTGTCGAGTGCGACTGCAAAAAGCCGAGCGCGCGGTCAAGAATATCATCACGGGCGACATTAGAATTTTCCGAAAGAAAACGACGCCAGGCTCGCGCCCCCGGCGCCCCATGATAAAGGCCGATCATGTGACGCGTAATAGAGTGCGGCCGTACGCCCTTTTCAAACTCGCGTTTAACGTATTCGGACATGGCGCCGACAACATCTTCACGCGATGGCGCCGAATCAGTCTCGTCAAAAAAAACGTAGTCTACATCCGCCAGAATGTAGGGCGCGCCGTAAGCCGCCCGCCCGAGCATGACCCCGTCAAATTCTACGCCGAGCGAGGAGGCGTCATTGATCGTCTCAATCCCGCCATTCAGAACGATACGCAAATCGGGGCGCGCTGCTTTCAGACTACGCACAAGATCATAATCGAGCGGCGGCACGGTGCGATTTTCTTTTGGGGATAAACCCTTCAGCCATGCCTTTCGCGCATGAACGATAAAAACATTGCAGCCAGCAGCGGCGACTTTTTCGACAAACTCGAACAGACTTTCGTGAGGGTCCTGGTCATCAACCCCGATCCGGCACTTCACCGTTATCGGGATATCCACCGCCCCGATCATAGCTACAATGCATTCAGCGACCAGATCGGGAGTCTTCATCAGGCAGGCGCCAAACGCGCCGGACTGAACGCGATCAGACGGACAGCCGACATTGAGATTGATCTCATCATAGCCGAATTCAGCGCCGATGCGCGCTGCCTCGGCAAGCTTCCCCGGTTCGCTGCCCCCCAGCTGCAGCGCTACAGGATGCTCGCTTTCATCAAACCCAAGCAGATGCGACCGGTCGCCGTGGATCGCTGCATCCGCCGTAATCATCTCGGTATAAAGCAGCGCATTGCGCGTAAGCAGCCGGTGAAAATACCGGCAGTGACGATCTGTGCCGTCCATCATCGGGGCGATGCAGAATGTGTGAGGATGGCGGGTCAACTGGCGTCTCGGTGCAACTTCCTATGGCCGCGCGACATCACTCATCAAAAAGCACGGCCTCAGCTCTGCGGCTAAGTCTCAGAGAGATATAATCCGAAACGCGTAAAGGCAAACGGCCCAATCGCAACGCGCGCTGGTTCAATCTTGATTTCTCGCAAAGGAACGGGCCTCGCTTTTTGCAAGGCCCGTTTTGCAAGGCTTGTCTCAGGTCTAGTTCCGCCACCATTCGAACGTCAGGAACGAATTGTCCTGACTGACAACGCGAACCCTTATACCGCTGTCACCGCGGCCTGGCCAGTTAAGCGCAACTGTGCCGTCACTGGCGACCCAAGCTCTGGGCCGGCCAAGCGTCTGGCCGGGAGCGCCAACCGTCGCCACAGTCTGACCGGTTGAAAACGAACCGCCAAACATCGGATTAGTGTAATCAAGCGGCGTAAAGGCACCGTCAGTCGCCACGTGCCAGATCATCAGGCCGCTGCTGTGAACGTCGCGATCGTACCCGCCTGCGCCCCGGCGCCTGTACTCCATCATGAAATATTCGTTGGGCCGGGCCGGATTGTAGAAAAGCACCGGCTCGTAGGCCGCCTTGTTGACGGGAATCGTCAGCCGAATCGATTCTCTTTCACTCGTCGCGTTAGGGATTGGAATAATCTTCGGTTCGACCAGCCCCATGCGCAGTTTGTGCCAAGGATCGAGGTGAAAGAATACTTCCTGGTCGGAACAGGTCCCACCCATCAGGGATGATCGGAAATTGTTGTTCGATCCATAAAGATCGCGTGCGCCGAAAAGGTGCGCGATTTCGTGCAGCGTCGTCACCACATTGGTTTCGTCAGCAATTGGAAGATAAACCGTGCCTGACGCAATCTGTTTTCCGCCCGGAAGCGATACAGCGCGGGGCAGATTCCTGTTCAGCCCGCAATTGTCGTCAAACGGCGCAATGACGCCTGCATCTTCCATGCCTTCAATCTTCAGGATGAACAATTCATCTGCGGAGACATTATTATCGCCGTTCTTATCAAACTCGGAAATGCGGATGAGCGATCTCGCCGGCAGCATTTCAAGCTGTTCAACCGTCGCCATCCATGCGGGGGCGCCATCAGTAGGCGTCCCACATGTGGTCCATCGATGCGCACAGTTTTGTGTTCGTGAATCCGCGATTTGTTCAACGCCAACGAGGTTGAACTTAAACTGGATGTTTTTCGAGTTGGCGTTGAAATAATTCTCCAGCACTTTTTGGGCGCCAAAGAATTTGTTGATATAAAATTCCTGAGTTTGATCCTCCTCAAAAGAGGTGTTCGCATAACTGGCCATTAAAATGAGGATATTCATTTCAACGGTGTTCGCACCGGTACGGGCGAAACGCATCGTATCGAAACCGAACGCCGAAGGCGGCAAGCCGGGCGACGCCACCGAGCCCGAATAATAATCGCCGTCAAAGACATAAAGCCCGCCCCGGTCGGCGGAATAAGACACGAACGCCCTGCCTGCGCTGATATTATCCCAATGAGGGCAGGAAGAGCCGCTGCACGGCTCTCCCCGCCAACGCCAAACAGAGCCATTATCGTGCACCTGATAAAGCGGCGGCGTTGTGGAAACCGGGCTCGTATCAAAATCACTGGGCGTTGCGGCCTGCCCGGCGGCGATCGCCCGAGTTCTAGGGTTTACATCCAGCATCCGCCATGAGTTGCAATTGTTCCCCTGGCATACGCCGCCCAGCCAGCGCCATATGGAGCCGTTTGCATGTAACTGAAAAAGCTGTCCTTGCGCCGCTGTGATTGATTTGGTTGCAGCATTGCGATCAAGCCTTGACCACGACGTGCAGCGATCACCATCGCAAGCGCGCCCGTTCCAGCGCCAGATCGAACCGTTTTCATGGCGTTGATATAGCTGACCGGGCGCTGCTGCTTCGATTTGTTTCGTAGACGAATTACGATCAAGTCGCCGCCAACCCGCGCAGGACGATCCCTCGCACGCAGCGCCGGTTGATTCCCATATGGCTCCATTATCATGCAGTTGAAACAGTTTGCTGCCGGCGGCGGAAATAGCAATCGCACGCGGGTTTCTGTCGAGCCTTTCCCAGCTCGTGCATGAGTTGCCGTTGCAAGGCTCGCCCTTCCAGCGCCAGATAGAACCGTTGCCGTGAAGCTGATAGAGATTGCTGTAATCCGCTGCGATGGCGATCGCAGCGGGATTGCGGTCAATACGGCGCCAATGAGGGCACCCGCTCGCATCACACGCCCGGCCCGTCCAAACCCAGATAGATCCGTTCTGATGTAACTGAAACAGGTTGTCCGACGATGCCGCCAAAGCAATAGTTTGCGCATTGCGATCAATGTCAATCCACTGACACGATGTTGGCGCGCAATCGGGATCAGCAAGCATACGAATGACGCCGTTCCCGGAAACCGTAAAAACCTGTTCGGCTTTCGCAGCGGTCTGTGCACCAAGCATGCAAGCGAAGAAAATCAATACTTTCAGAATTATGGCGCGAAACGCACCGCGGACCTCAGTCATAATCTTACCTCCCCAATTACGACCTGTAGTGATGAAAATGCGGACAGGATCCGCATCCTGCCGAGCGTAGTGACGAGAATGGCGAAAGTCCAACGGCGACTTCAGCAGTGAAGAAACAATAACTTACAAGATGCCTAAAAACTTTAGGTTCGCCGTTTCCCCGAAACGCCCGTCTCTTTCAGTATAGGAACAACAATATCTTTCGATAGTAACACCTACAAATGTTTCTATATTTTAGATCAATCAAACCCCTGGGCTGTGTAGGCGCGTTAAAAACAACTGCTTGGCGGACAACACCGATAAGTCCGACTGGAATTCCAAGCTGCCGGAATGGTGCGGACGGGGGGACTTGAACCCCCACGGGATTACTCCCGACAGATTTTAAGTCTGTTGCGTCTACCGGTTCCGCCACGTCCGCATACCGGGGCGCAATAAACAGGCGCCCTTAACGCATTGCAACCCGCAAATCACCTTGCGGAAGTCAGTAATATCGGGAGAAATTGGAGCGGGTAGCGGGAATCGAACCCGCATATTCAGCTTGGAAGGCTGCTGCACTACCATTGTGCTATACCCGCCCATCCATAGGATTGGAGCGCCGTTGATAACGAAAATAACGGCGGGTGCAAGGCCCTGGGCGTCTTCAGAGCTCGTTCTTGCGCGCTCGCCCGAACTTCGGCGAGGAAACATTAAAAATAATGGCTGCGGCGCGGATGGCGAATGTGGTCAGCGCCGCCGCTATCGCCGCCGGGCTGATACCGAGGCCGAGCGCGATCAGCCCCACATATACGCCCGCCCCTATCAAGGCCGCGGTGGCGTAGATGTCCTGCTTCAGGATCAGCGGCGGTTCATTCAGCAAGACATCGCGAACGACACCGCCAAAAGTCGCCGTTACCGCGCCCATGAAAATGGCGATGACCACAGGCGCCTCAGCCGCCAGCGCCGCCTGTGCGCCAAGAACCGAAAACACGGCTAGCCCCATAGCATCCGCCCAGATCAGCGCCTTGAGCCGCGAGTCGATGAATGGCTGCGCTATGATCGCCGCGACAGCCCCGGCGAGGCAGATGAACACCGCCGACGGCGATGCAATCCACCATACAGGAAAGGAGCCAAGCAGAACGTCGCGAATGGTGCCACCGCCAACCCCTGTCACAAAGGCGATCATGGCGACGCCAAAAACATCCATGTCGTTGCGCAATGCCGTCAGCGCGCCGGAAATCGCAAAAACGAAAAGTCCGATGATATTGAGCGCGCCGAAGACCTGTGCGGTATCCATGGGCGCAGCTTAGCGCCGATTCAGCGTGCGACGGCAAGGCGCTCATAATCAGCTCGTTCTAGTCGATAAATGGCGCAGACTTCTTTTTCGAAGGTCCGGATTTCGACGAACCTGAACCCGAGCCTTTCGTAAAACCGGCGCGCACGGATATTGCGCTCTAGCGGATCGATAATCACCGCTTTGACGCCCGGCTCGGCGAAGCAGCACGCAAGCGCAAGCCGCATCATTTGCGTTCCGTAGCCCCGGCCGAGATCCTTTTCCTCGCCAATCCAGATGTCGAGGGCGCGAAGATTGTTTTCCACGTCGCCCCAATAACGCGTCGGCTCTCGCGCCGGATCGATGATTTCCATAAAGCCTATCGGGCGGCCGCCTTCTTCAGCGATGAGCAACTCGCCCCAATCAGCGGTCCGGGGAATCTCCTCGCTCCAGTCATAATCGCTGTCTTCGCCCGTCGCGTCGATGACATAGGGATTTTCGTCCCACGCCTTGAGCAACGGTATGTCAGTAACAACGGCAGGGCGAAGTTTCATGACATCAAAGAGACCGCGCGATCAGGAGCTTCATGATTTCGTTCGTACCGCCATAAATTTTCTGCACCCGCGCATCGGCATACATCCGGCTAATCGGATATTCGTCCATATAGCCGTAACCGCCGAAGAGCTGCAGGCATTCATCTATGGTCTCGTTTTCAAGATCGGTCAGCAGCATTTTCGACATGGAGGCGGTTGTCGCATCGAGTTTGCCTTCGATCAGCTGCTGCGTGCAGTAGTCGACAAAAACGCGCGCCATAGTCGCCTTGGCTTTGTATTCGGCAAGTTTGAACTGCGTGTTCTGGAATTTAATTATGGGCCGCCCGAAAGCTTCGCGCTCCTTGGTGTATTCAATGGTCAATTCAAGCGCACGCTCAATAGCGGCCATGGCCAGCACCGCAATCTGATGACGTTCCTGCGGCAATTGTTCCATCAGCTGGAAAAAGCCCTGCCCTTCATCCGTGCCGAGCAGGTTTTCCGTCGGGATTTTGACGTCATTGAAAAATAGTTCCGACGTATCCTGCGCCTTGTTGCCAAGTTTTTTCAGATTGCGGCCACGCTCGAACCCGTCCGCTTCATCGGTTTCAACCACCATCAACGAGACGCCGCCCGCTTTTTCCGACGGGTTGGTTTTGGCGACGACGATAATAAGGTTAGCGGTCTGGCCATTGGTGATGAAAGTCTTCTGGCCGTTGACGACATACTGATTGCCATCTTTGAGCGCCGTCGTGCGCACCGACTGCAGGTCCGAACCCGTGCCCGGCTCGGTCATGGCGATGGCGCCGACAAGTTCGCCTGACGCCATGCGCGGCAGCCAGCGCTTCTTTTGTTCCTCGGTACCGTAGTGAAGAATATAGGGCGCAACGATACAGTTATGAAGACCGGCGCCAAACCCTTCGACGCCTGCGCGCACCTGTTGCTCCATGAAAATCTGTTCGTGCGCAAAGGTGCCGCCCGCACCGCCATATTCTTCAGGCATGGACATGCACAAAAGCCCCGCCTCGCCCGACTTGGTCCAGGCCCATCGATCAACGCAGCCCTGATCGCGCCATTTCTCCACATGCGGCGCCAGTTCGCGCGAGAAAAACTTGTAGACCTCGCCCTCAAAGAGCTCGAGGTCATCAGTTTTCCATTCTGGCTTTGCAGTGTGAACAGCGCTCATGAAGCTACTCCGTTTGATCTCAAGCCCCGTGAATCGCATAGCCGCACTATCGCGGCAACTCTTTAGCGCAGCCGCGTTCGCCCGGTCCCTGAATCGTAAATGTCAGAATTTCCAGTCGAGGCCGACCGCAAAGAGAAGACCGCTGATATTGACGTCCGCCTGCAGCGAGCCCCGGAACTGGTTTTCAGCCAGAGCAGCAGACTGATCCACCGGCCCCGTATCATTGTAGACATAGGACGCGGCAAGGTGCAGCTCAGCGCGATCAGATAGCTCACGCGAATAGCCAGCCCCCAGCCAGACGCGCTTCGCACCCGGCACCCGCGCCGTTGAGAAATCTGGATTTACCGGATCTTCCTCTAGCATCACGCCAGCACGGATGGATTCGGATTGCGAGATGTCATGCTCGACGCCAATGGCGCCGCCCCACGCGTTATCCCAATTCTGGGTCGTCACCTCTGGCGGTTGTGCCGGATTTTCAAACGTCGTCACAAGCTGATCGAAACTCGCCCAGCGCGTCTGCGTCGCCGACGCCATGAGTCGGGTTCTCGGGCTTAGATCCGCAACAACACCGAACTGAATCATCGCTGGCGTCGTCAGCTCGCTCGAAAGGCCGGTATCCTGAAAAAGGCCCGCCATCATGGCGAGGTTCTGGCCAGCGGCAGACGCGCCGAGGTCGAATTTCGCGCGCCCCTCAAGATCGTGCTCGACTTTTGAAATAAAACTCACGCCCACATGAATGTTCGAGGTCAAGTCGCCCTGGATACCGACCGTATAACCGATGCCCCAGTCATTCGCGTCAAACTCGAAGAATATGTCGTCCGTTCCGGGAACGGCCGATGTCATCAGCAGGGCCGCTTCAATCCCGGCGGCGTCAATGGCGCCGTCGGTATCGACGTCAATATATTGAAAGCGCGGTCCGCCGGCGATGGACCAGTGCTCGCCAAGCGCTACGCCGATGATCGGCGTCAGTGAGCCGGAAACAACTTGTGAGAACGTCCCCTGATACCGCATGACCGATGTGTCGGGATATTCAGTATTGAACCCGAACGGCGCATAGGCGGCGATACCGGCGAAAAGATGCTCATTGAGCCTTACCGCTGTTGCACCGGTGGGAAAAACAGCATCGCCGATGACCGCGTCGCCGCGCGCCTCACCCTGCACCGGGACTGTGCCGAATAGCGCAGCCTCGGCATTTTCAAAGGACGTATTGTTGATGACGCCCACAAGCGACAGCGAACTCTCAATCCCTTCAACGCCGACGATCGCCGCCGGATTGAAAAATGCGTTGGCAGGCGTTGCGCGTGTCGCCGGGGAGCCGGCTGTCGCCGCGCCAAGCGCCTCCGCGCTTTGCGTGTTGAGCGCAAAGCCCGACGCCAGCGCCGGCGCCGACGTAACGATCATTGTCACAGCCGTTAATGATGATGTCTTGAAAAACTCGGGTTTAAACACGGAAACAATTCCCCCTGAGGTAGCAACCAGAAGACAATGACATCCGCAGCAAATATCGGACGCCGCGCGATGGCGCGCAAGTTTGAACAACATGCTTTCGATTCTGTGAAGCTGACGAGCGATTCTGTCAGCTATTGCTCACATTTACGGCATTAACTTCAATCAATGTCCGTCAAACGGCGAATCAGGCTGGACGTGTCCCAGCGCCCGCCATCCATGGCCTGCACGTCAGCATAAAACTGATCGACCAGCGCCGTCAGCGGCAGGCGCGCGCCATTGTTGCGCGCTTCGGAAAGCGCAATTCTCAAGTCCTTCCGCATCCAGTCCACCGCGAACCCGAAATCGAACTCATCCGCAGACATGGTTTTGGCGCGGTTTTCCATCTGCCAGCTTTGGGCCGCCCCGCCTGAAATCGCTTCAAGCACACGGTCAATATCAAGTCCGGCGCGCGTTGCAAAATGAACGCCTTCCGAAAGCCCCTGCAACACCCCCGCAATGCAGATTTGATTAACCGCCTTGCAGAGTTGCCCATGGCCTGACGGGCCGACATGAACGATACGCGCCGAGTAGCTTTCCATCGCCGGCCTGACCGCCGCCACATGCGGCTCGTCACCGCCGCACATTACGGAAAGCTTGCCGTTTTCAGCGCCGGCCTGACCGCCGGAAACAGGCGCATCGACAAAGCCTATATCACCGTCTGCCAGCACCTTATGCAGCTTTTTGGCAAGTGATGGCGAAGCAGTTGTGTGGTCTACAATGACTGCCCCTTTTTTCACTTCGCCATATACATCATCAACAATAAACTCGACGTCAGGATCATCTCCTAGACATAGGAAAATCACGTCAGCGCCCTTCACTGCATTCCATGGATTTACTGCAACAGCACCCTTATATTTTTTTGCCCAATTTTCTGCTTTTTCTATGGTACGGTTATAAACAGTAACGTCATACCCCTTCTTGGCGAGGTGACCCGCCATGGGATATCCCATCACGCCAAGCCCCAGGAATGCGACCGGCTGCATTTTTACTCCGTGCCCTGATAGTAGTTGCTGGCGAAGTATACCAAAGGTTTGCCTTCCTTGCTATCAAAGCGGGCAACCTCGCCCACAAGAATCACATGATCGCCGGCGTCGTGACGGGCAACGACCTTGCAATCAAAAGCCGCCAGCCGGTCTTTTAAAACCGGTGCGCCTGTGGCCCATGTCTCAAATCCGTCTTCCTTTATGGGATCGGGCAAATATCCGGCATAATAATCGGACACCGCTCTCTGGTCGGCGCGCAAGACATTAACGCTGTAGCTGTCCGCGGACATAAATGAAGAATAGGTCGACGCCCGGTTTTCGAGACACCAGAGCACCAGGGGCGGGTCAAGGGAAACGGACGTGAAAGAGTTAATCGTGAGCGCCCTTATATCGCCATCTCCATTACGGCATGCAGCGACGGCGATTCCGGTTGCGAAACGGCCAAAGGCGTTCTTCAGAGGCCTGTATTTATCGGTCATGAGGTCTTGTCTTCTCGCCGAATACGGCCGATTCCGCGGGGCAAAAGATACATTTACGTCTTGTGGCGTTAGCACTAAAACGTAAAAATACAAAGTATTTAGCGGCCTTAGCCGCGCGGCAAGGTTCACAGGCAGGCCGGTTCAAGACAATCTGACATGATGGAAACGCTAATCGCAGCCCCTTGGCAGATGTGGGCGACCCTCGCCATCATCGCCGTGACAATCGGGTTTTACACCGCCGACCGGCTGCCGCTTGAGCTTGTCTCCGCGGGCGCTGTGGTCGCGCTGCTGGTGTTGTTCCTGATCGCGCCGATGGAGGAGCAGGGACGAAACCTGCTGTCAACAGAAACGCTGCTTTCCGGTTTCGCCAGCCCCGCCCTTTTCGCCATTCTCGGGCTTTTGATTATCGGCCAGGGGATGTTTCAGGCCGGCGCGCTCGAACACCCGACAGAATATCTCCTGCGCGCATTTGACAAACGGCCGATGATTGTCACGGGTTTTGTCTTTTTATTCATCATGGTTGTCAGCGCGTTTTTGAACAACACGCCTGTCGTGGTGATGTTCATACCGATCATGGCGGCCATCGCGCATCAAAGTAAAATCCGCGTATCGCGATTCATGATGCCGCTTTCCTATCTTTCCATTCTGGGCGGCATGACCACGCTGATCGGTTCGTCAACCAACCTTCTCGCTGCACAATCCTATCGCGCAACCACCGGCGGCGAAATCGGATTTTTCGAGCTCACGCCGATGGGCCTCATCCTCGCTGGCGTCGGCATTCTGTACATGTTGACGGCGGGACGCTGGCTATTGCCAAAACGGGACAACCCGAACCAGCCGGGCCTTAACGAACGCGACGGCAAACATTTTATCGCGCAGATTGAAATCAACCGCGGCCACCCGTTGATCGGCAAGGGCCCGGTTGCAGGGCTGTTTGTCGATCTTCCCGACATTACCGTGCGGATGGTGCAGCGGCGCGAACGCGCAATCCTGCCGCCATTTGAAGATTTCGCCTTCCGCGCAGGCGACATGGTTGTCGTCGCCGCCACAAGATCGGCGCTGGCATCATTGCTGAAATCCAACCCCGACATGCTCGAAGGTCTGATGGCGGAAACGTCGATCGCCGATGAGGAAGACGGCTCTGTCCAGCGGTCAACGCAATTGACGCTGGTTGAAGCCATCGTGGCGCCAGGCTCGCGCCTGATCGGACGATCCGTAGCCCAGATCGGATTTCACGCACAAACCAACTGCGTCATTCTCGGGATTGAGCGCCGCAGCCGCATGATCCGGACTCAGATGAACACTATTCGCCTGGAAGCCGGTGACGTACTTCTGATCTTGGGCGACCTGAAGGATATCCGGGCGCTTCGCTCCGACAGGGACATACTGCTGCTTGAATATTCGATGCAGAATCTGCCGGACCCGAGAAATGCGCGGATCGCAGCCCTCATATTTGCGGGCGTCATCGGGCTGACCGCCAGCGGACTGGTCCCGATCGCGATTTCTGCAATTATTGGCGCTACGGCCATGGTCGCGACAGGCTGCCTCAATGTGCGTCAGGCGGCGCGCGCCATCGACCGGCGCATCTACCTTCTGATCGGCGCATCTCTCGCCATGGGCGTGGCGCTTGAACGGACCGGCGGTGCGGCATTTCTGGGCGACGCGCTTGCTTCCAGCGCCGGCAGCTTCGGCCCCGTAGTTCTCATGTCCGCTTTTTTCATTATGTGCGCGGCCATGACGAATGTGTTGTCGAACAATGCCACAGCCGTCCTTTTCACCCCTGTCGCTGTCGCCGCCGCGCATCAGATTGGCATGGATGAACATCTGCTCGTGTTAACCGTAATTTTCGGGTCCAACTGCTCGTTTGCTACGCCGATAGCCTATCAGACGAACCTCCTTGTGATGACGCCGGGTCATTACAAATTTAAAGACTTTATCGTCGTCGGCGGACCGCTCATTATCCTCCTCTGGATCGTTTATACTTTCGCCGCGCCATTTTATTACGGCCTGAATTGACACTCGCCGAGAACCTTGATTCATTGCCTCGATGCTAATCGACCGCTAAGGTTTCCCGGCTAGACTGGATGTTATGAGTAACGAAGATTTTGCGCGGCGGTTCGGACTCGAGGGCGGTGAGTTTTACATCACCGCTCCGGCGCCATGCCCTTATCTCAAGGGCCGGCGTGAACGGAAAATCTTCTCGTATCTGTCCGGCGACGGCGCGCCGTCGACAAACTCCCTATTGACGCGTCGCGGATTTCGCCGGTCGCAAAATTTGATTTACCTGCCTGCATGCGAGGCCTGCAATTCATGCGTGCCAGTGCGCATCGTCGTCGATGATTTTGAGCTGTCCCGCTCACGCCGCAGAGCGCTGTCCAAAAACGCTGATATTATCCGTTATATCCGCGGCCCGCGCGCCACTGGCGAACAATTTTCGATGCTGCGGGCCTATCTCGACACGCGGCATGGCGATGGCGGCATGGCGGATATGACCGTGCTCGACTACGCCTCCATGGTCGAGGAAACCAGCGTCGATACCATCATCATCGAATATCGCGTGCGTGACGCTGAAACCGGAGACGAAAAACTCATCGGCGCGGCGCTCACCGACCGGCTGACCGATGGGCTTTCCATGGTCTACAGTTTCTTTGAACCTGACGAAGCCGCCCGCAGTCTTGGCCACTACATGATCCTCGATCATGTCTCGTTCGCGCGCGAGTTGAACCTGCCTTATGTCTATCTCGGCTATTGGGTGAACGGCTCCGGCAAGATGGACTATAAAAAGCGCTTTCAGCCCCTTGAGATGCTTGGCCCCCGCGGCTGGACACGCATGGATCGCGTAAGCGCGGCCTGATCATTTCCTGCTCTTTGCGCTTCCCCCCGGCTCATTGTAGCCTATTGCGGTCAAGCGGGGATCGTTTCCTCAGCAGGGAGTAAGAATCTTGAAAATCATTCCGGTCGCCGCCGCGTCTTTTGTACTGGCGGCATGTTCGACAGCGCCGTTCAGCTATACCGAAGACCGCTGTCAGGGCGAACATAACCAGTGCCAGACCGCCTGCACCGACATCGACAACGGGTCAGCGCGGGCCGCCTGTATCGAACGATGTTATGACAATGAAAACCGATGCTACGCCTCCGGGCCGAGCGGCGACGGCTCATCGCTGGCGACAGACCGGGCGATCGCCGCGGCGCGATCGCAGGCCGAGAAAGAAGCCGCTTATGAAGAATGGCGTGCCGCCCGGCAACGTGAAAAAGCCGCCAGCGGCGAAAGCGATGTGGATATCGTTGTCCTGGAGAAAGAGTGACCAAGACTGCGGCAATAGAATTGAGCGGGGCGGATGATTAAACGGCGGCAACTACTTACCGGCGGCGCGATCGGCGCCGCCGGCCTGGCCACTGGATGCGAGTGCGGCGTGCCTGCCACGGGCGCAGCCATTCCGGGTTCTCTTGAATCTCGTGAACTTAAAATGGTGACCACCTGGCCGAAGGACTTTCCGGGCCTCGGGACCATGGCGGAGCGCACTGCGCAATTCATTACAGAAATGTCCGGCGGCGCCATGCGTGTGCGCGTTTTCGCAGCGGGAGAACTTGTCGGCGCCTTTGAGAGTTTCGATGCCGTCTCAAACGGTGCAGCCGACATCTATCACGGCGCAGAATATTACTGGGTCGGAAAGTCACCGGCCTTTGCGTTCTTCACCGCCGTTCCTTTCGGCATGACAGCCAACGAGATCATGGCGTGGACAGAGTTCGGCGGCGGGCAGGAACTCTGGGACGAATTATCGGCGCGCTTCAACATCAAGCCGTTCGCCGCCGGCAATACCGGCCACCAGATGGGCGGCTGGTTCAAGCGCGAAATCAATTCGCTAGAAGACATACGCGGACTGAAAATTCGCATGCCCGGCCTTGGCGGAGAAGTGCTGCGCCGTATTGGCGCTTCCGCTGTCGCGCTTTCCGGCGGCGAAATTTATCAGGCGTTACAATCTGGCGCCATTGACGCTACCGAATGGGTCGGCCCGTGGAACGATCTTGCGTTCGGCTTTTATCGCGAGGCAAAGTATTATTACTGGCCGGGCTTTCACGAACCGGGCGCTCAACTCGGCGTGGGGGTCAATCTGGATTTGTGGAATGGAATGACCCTGCAGGAAAAGTCGATTATCGAAGGCGCCTGCCATCGCGCCAATCACCTATCCATCGCGGAATACATACATCACAATGCCACGGCGCTTGAACAATTAATCAATGATCACGGCGTCGAGCTCCGCCAGATGCCGGACGACGTGATGGCGGCGCTCGCGCGCGAGTCCAAGAATGTACTCGAGGAAACAGCGCGAACCGATGATATTACCGGCCGCGTCTTTGAAAGCTACAAGGCGTCGCTGACGCGCTCGCAAGCCTGGAGCGGCATTTCCGACGAGCCTTATATGAATATCCGCCGCGAGATTTTTTCGCTTTGAAAGACGTGGTTGGAGTGCCAACAATTCATTAAATTTAGTCCTGACTTATGATGCAGCCATATGAAAAACGTGATGAGCTAAAAAACTTCTATCTTGAAGATAGTTTTGTCCTTGGCTTTACGACAGACAAAAACCGCCTTGTAATTTTTCTTGAGGCTATATTGCTGGATTCTCACGAGAGCTACACTCCACATCAATTAGACGAATTAGGAAGATGCTGGTCTACCATCGCACTTATTTTCAACGGTCTATCAGAATTCTATGTTGAAAAAGAGACATATCAAGTTGGTTTCGACAAACGTAACTTACCTGATTTTGGCTCGATTGATGCTCTTACATTCAATGGAAACCATTACAAAGTGATTGGCGACTGGGGCGTAATGCGATTTATCGCTGAAAGTATAGAAATAAAGTTTGTGTGATGGCTGTATGTTAACTCTCACTGGCAACATACTGAACTGGCTCGCGGCGGGAGCATTGTTTCCGCTGATGTTGTTGCCGCTGGCGGCGCTTGTCAGCAACGAGCGCAAGGTCACTCTAGTCTGGCTTTGTCTTGTCGCTTTCACCGTGATTGCAGGCGTATTGTTCGCAAGACTAACACCAGTTCTCGCCCTTACGCCCGACCCGGTGCAGGCGGCAAAATTTACTGGCGTCACGCTGCTCGTCGTATCCATTGCCGTTCTGTCTGGCGGGCCCGCGCGCTTTTCCAGTCGCATCCAGCCCCTTTTTGAAACGCTGACGCGCAGCGCCGCGCGCATCGTCATGTGGCTCCTGTTGCTCATGGCGCTAGTGCAATTCGGCGTCGTGGTGCTTCGCTATGTCTTCGGCATCAATTACATCTTCATGCAGGAATCGATCACCTACATGCACGGCGCCGTATTCCTGCTCGCTGGCGGTTATGCGCTGCTGACCAACGACCATGTGCGCGTCGATATTTTTTACCGGGAAGCATCTGAAAGGCGAAAAGCATTAGTCGATTTCCTCGGGACTTATTTCCTGCTTTTTCCTGTGTGCCTGCTGCTGTTGTGGACCGCCTCCCCTTACGTGGCGAATAGCTGGGCCGTGGGCGAAGGATCGAATGAATCCTCTGGCATACAGGCAGTGTTTATAATCAAGTCGTTCATTCCCGCCTTCGCTATCCTCCTAGCCCTGGCCGGATTTAACATCGCATCGCGCGCCGGCGCGGTGCTGAAAGAGCGCAGCTGATGGATTTCGCCATCGGCGATATTGCAATTTGCGGCTGCTGGTTCGCAGGCTGGCTCGACATCGCCATGGTCGTCGTCCTCTGCGCGCTGCTTATGGCTGGCTATCCGGTGGCGTTCAGCCTCGCAGGCACCGCGCTCTTCTTCGCCGTGGTCGGGCTGATGTTCGGCGTGTTCGACATCTCATTCCTGATCCCTTTCCCGCAGCGGGTTTTCGGCGCGGTCGTCAACACAACGCTCATCGCCGTACCGATGTTCATTTTCATGGGCGTCATACTGGAAAAATCGAAAATCGCTGAAGAACTGCTTGAAGCAATGGCGAAACTTTTTGGCTCCTTGCGCGGCGGACTTGGTCTTTCGGTCACTGTTGTCGGCGCGCTTCTCGCCGCATCCACTGGCATTGTCGGCGCCACCGTCGTCACCATGGGACTGCTTAGCCTGCCGACCATGTTGCGGCGAGGTTACGACCCGGCGTTTTCATCGGGCTCCATCGCCGCAGCCGGCACGCTTGGGCAGATCATTCCGCCGTCCATCGTGCTCATCCTTTTGGGCGACGTGATTTCAAACGCCTACCAGAAGGCACAGCTGGAACAGGGCGTCTTTGCACCGGAGACTGTTTCTGTCGGCGATCTTTTCGCCGGCGCGCTGATACCTGGCCTGATGCTCGTCGGGATGTACCTGCTCTGGCAAATCTTTGTTGCAGTGACCCAGCCAAATAAAGCCCCGGCCATCCCGGCGTCTGAAATGGGCGGCCGAAAGGAAGTCTGGCTCGACGCATTGAAGGTTCTGCCGCCCCCGTTACTTCTTATTGTCGCGGTGCTCGGTTCGATCCTCGCCGGCGCAGCGACACCGACCGAAGCGGCAAGCGTCGGGGCCATCGGTGCGCTCTTGATTGCCGGCGCGCGCATGGCCCCAAAAGATTCCTTGCTTGCAGGACGTCCGGCGATTTTTGTAACTGCTGGCGCGATCATCGGGCTTGTACTCCTCACCGGCTTTCTGGACCTGCGCCTCGGCCGCGAGAATATTCCGGCGATGCAGAGCCTCGGCATCGCCGTGGCATTTTCATTGTTCGCACTCACTCCATGGGGCGTCATCGCCAGCCTTGTCCAACTGCGCCGTCAAAAAACCCTTGCGCCGATCCTCGACCAGACGGCGCGCGTCACGACGATGGTTTTCACGATCCTTATCGGGGCCGCTTTGTTTTCGCTCGTCTTCCGTGGCCTTGGCGGCGACGAAACCGTTCATGCGGCGCTGGCGGCAACGCCCGGCGGCGTGATCGGCGCCGTCGTCACCGTGATGATTGTGATGTTCATTCTCGGTTTCTTTCTCGACTTTATCGAGATCACGCTGGTGGTGGTGCCGCTGGTCGGACCGCCGCTGCTCGCTATGGGACTGGACCCGATCTGGCTCGGCGTGATGATGGCGATCAATCTGCAGACGTCATTTCTGACGCCGCCATTCGGTTTCGCATTATTTTATTTGCGCGGTGTCGCGCCGCCAGAAGTCAGAACCGCCCAGATTTATCGCGGCGCAATTCCTTACATCTTCATTCAGCTGCTGGCGCTTGGCCTATTGGCGCTTTATCCCGGCCTCGCCACCTGGCTGCCTAATATTCTCTATCAATAAAGTCTTGATACGGCGTCCGTTATTGCATCAAGAATGTTTTTGAGCGTTACCCGTAATTCCGCGGCTTTGACTTCGTCATAAGCAAAGGGTGGCGCTTCCGATTCCAGATAACAGCTTTGCGCAATTTCCATCTGGATCGCATGTACGTTTTCATCTGGCCGCCCATAATGTCGCGTAGTCCAGCCGCCGCGAAACCGGCCATTGACTACATAGGAATGCTTATTCTGTAGTGCGCAGACGGCCTCGACCGCCCTTGTTATTTCAGGCGCACAAGTAGCGCCGTTATTGTCGCCAATATTGAGGTCCGGCAGACGCCCTTCGAACAGAAACGGCAGCTTTGAGCGAATAGAATGGCAATCATATAGAACGGCGAAGCCATGCCTCGCCTTCACGCGCTCGATTTCTCCACGTAAAGTCACGTGATACGGCGCGTGAAAAGATTTGCGGCGCCCTTCTATTTCATCTTCATCTGGCTCTTCGTTCCAGATCGGCTCATCACCAAATGTCACCAGCGGAACAAGCCCCGTCGTGTTTTGACCGGGATATAAAGACTTGCCGGAAGGATCACGATTGGCGTCAATCACATAACGATGAAAATTCGCGCGCACGACCGTCGCATCTTCAACCAATCCGCCGTAAAGCCGGTCCACATGCCAGTCCGTATCGAGGCGTGCGCGTCCGCGATCATTCAGTTTTTCTTCAATCTCAGGTGGAATGAAAAGCCCGCTATGCGGCTGCCCTAAAATCACAGGACCTTGCGCACTTATAACCGTCACAGAACTCATCAGACATAATGCTCGATTAACATTTAACGCTGGCAAAGAATGATTCGACTTCTTTAGCCCATTTTTCTTTCAAAGATTCATTACCTGTATGGCGCAAACCGAAATTGTTGAGCAAGTCGTAGCGCGCCGACTTTTCTCCACCGAACGTATCAGCAACGCGCGGGCGCCAGTAATCGAATGACGCCGCGACTTCAGTTTTTTGATCTGGATCTGTGTCGATAATTTTCCGAACGCCTTCCTCGCCCAGTTCGGCATGACGGCGCTCGCGGGGCAATATATCGTGAAAAACTTCGCCAAGCGGCTGATATGAGCAATAAAACAGTTCCTTTAATTGTATAACCGTCGCACGCCCCATCAGCACATTCATCACCACCGCATCGGTCCAGCCCGAGAGCGGATAGTGAAAAACATTGAGTCGCATATCGCCGTCACGTCGTTCTGCGCCAATATTTTCTTCCCTTCCCACACGCGCACCCCAAGGATGCACATTCATGTAACGCGACGTATTGGCGCCGAATTCGCCCATGATGTTCAATACACGCTCGGCGTGATCTATCTTTTCCATGACGATACGTGAGGCCGCGATTTTTTCCTTGACCCCCGGCCCGGCGTTAATGAGATCAGCGAAGCCTGCCGCGCCGGCAAGTTCTGAGTCCACGAAACTCGCCATAATGCGCAACAATTCAGCGCGGTAACGCGGCGGCGCATTATCAGGAGCGGAAAGCTTGCCGCCTTTCGCAAGATAATCCTGAATATCGGTTTCGCCGCTCATGACGCCGCCTTACTGGTCGTAGTCCACGACAATCTTGTCGGTTCTGGGGTAACTCTGACAGGTCAGAATATAACCACGCTCGACCTCATAATCCTCGAGCGCATAGTTCGCTTCCATCTCGACTTCGCCTTCGACCAGTTTCGCACGGCAGGTGGAGCAAACACCAGCCTTACAGGCAAACGGCGCATCGATATTCTGCGCCCTCGCCGCATCAAGCACAGATTGCGTTTCCTTCTCCATATCGAACGCGCGCGCCGCACCATCGATAATGACCGTCGCGGAACATTTGGCGCCGCTTTGTGACGCGTCCGCTGAAACTTTTCTTTTTCTCGCCTTACCCGGTTGTGCGCTGGAGAAAAGCTCAAACTTGATCGCGCCATCATCCATCCCGTGCGCTTTCAGCGATTCGGATACGGCGAGCATCATCGGTTCCGGTCCGCAAATAAAGGCTAGATCAGCGCCCTTGACGTCAATCCAGCGGGAGAAAAGCTGGTCGCATTTTTCACGGTCAAGGCGGCCGGAGAAAAGCTCGATCTCCGCCGCTTCGCTTTCAAGCACATGAACGATGTTGAGCCGGCCCATATAGATGTTTTTAAGGTCCTCCAGTTCCTCGCGAAACATGATCGCTGTGGTCGAGCGATTACCGTAAGCGAGCGTAAAGGTGGATTTCGGCTCCGCTTCAAGCACGGTTTTAATCAGGCTGATCATCGGCGTAATGCCGGAACCGCCGGCGAAACCGAGATAGGCGCGCTGTTCGCCCGGCCTTAGCGGCGCATGGAAGTTGCCCATGGGTTTCATAGCGTCAAGCATATCGCCGACGTTTAGCTCTTCGTTAGCGAAGGTTGAAAACCAGCCGCCATCGACGCGCTTGATACCGACACGCAAGGTTCCGTCATTGACGCCCGCACATATGGAATAGGACCGGCGCATTTCTTCGCCGTCAAACACACGGCGGAATGTCAGATACTGGCCTTGAATAAATTTAAAATCTTCGCGCACATCTGCGGGCGGTTCCAGTGTCAGGATCACGGAGTCTTTGGTGTCGCGTTTGATGTCGGCGACGCGGAGCGGATAGAATTGCGCCATGTTCTAGAAACTCTTGAAATAATCGAAGGGTTCGAGGCAGTCATTGCAGCGCCAGCTTGCCTTACATGGCGTTGACCCAAAGCGGCTGACTTCGGCGGTATTTTCCGACCCACAATGGGGACACGCAACCGGGCCGGAAGCCTTGAGCGCACCCGCGCAGCTGGCCTCCCCGACGGGCGGCGCAATTCCATAAGCGCGAAGTTTCTCGCGGGCGCCATCAGTGATCCAGTCCGTCGTCCATGCGGGCGAGAGTTGAGTTTTGATGCATATCTTTTCAATGCCTTTACGCCGGAGGAATTCTTCGATTTCAAAGGAAATCACCGCCGTTGCGGGGCAGCCGGAATAAGTCGGCGTCACGGTAACGACGAGCGCACCGCCATCCCAGTTCACATCGCGAACGATGCCAAGATCAACGACAGAGACGACCGGAATTTCTGGATCGGGAACATTTCCCAGCCAGCGCCAAACGTCGTCAATCGAAGGCTGTTCCAGAGTCTCCGTCACGGCGCTCACCATTTCGCGCCCGGATAAGCGCGCTGCAGCCACTGCATGTCTGAAAGAATGTAGCCAAGACCTTCTGAATGCATGCCTTGCTTGCCGCCTTTGCGTATAGCGGCATCCGGAATTTCCAGCGTCGCTTCTTTCAACGCCGAACGCATCCGGCTTTCATGTTGCTTTTTAATCCCGGAGAGATCCGGCGCGAGGCCGCGCTTTGCAAGTTCATTATCGGTTTCGTCGGCTTCAGTGAGTTCGCCGGCGAACGGCCACAGAGCATCAAGCGCCGTTTGCATGCGCTGGTGACTCTCATCGCTGCCGTCGCCGAGACGGATAATCAGATCTTCCGAGCGCTCCAGGTGATAGGCCGCTTCTTTAGCGGATTTCTCCGCGATGTCGGCGACGCGTTTTTCAGTTGATGTTTTCAAGGCCGTCAGCATTGGCAAATGCCAGGCGTCGAAGAGGTACTGACGCATCAATGTCTGGCCAAAGTCGCCATTCGGCTGTTCAACCAGCAATACGTTCCGGAAGGCGCGCGCATCACGCAAAAACGCAAGATCGTCGGCGCCGCGCCCCTTGCCTTCGATTTCACCGGCAAACCCAAGCCAGAGTTTCGTCTGTCCAATGAGGTCCAGCGCCGTATTGGCGAGCGCAATGTCTTCTTCGAGGATCGGCGCAAGGCCGCACCATGCGGAAACCTGCTGACCCAAAATGAGCGTGTTATCGCCCATGCGCAGCGCCAGTTCGAAAAGCGCACTATCGGTCTTAACATCCACGGTCATTACATATGCCCTACTTCATCGGGAATATCGAAGAAGGTCGGATGGCGGTAGACTTTGGAATTTGACGGCTCGTAAAGCGGTTCCTTATCGCCCGGCGCAGATGCCGAGATATCTTTTGACTGCACCACCCAGATTGAAACGCCTTCATTGCGGCGCGTATAAACATCGCGCGCATTATTGATCGCCATTTCCGCGTCCGGCGCATGCAGGCTGCCAACATGACGATGAGACAGCCCATGCTGTCCGCGAATAAAAACTTCCCAAAGCGGCCATTCGTTTGACATTTCTCTGTTCCTTACTCAGCCGCCATTTTGCGGGCTTCGCGTTTTCTCGCATGCGCCATCAGGCCGTCGCGAAACCACTTGCCGTCATTCCAGGCGTTTTGACGCGCCGCCATTCGCTCTGCATTGCAAGGCCCGTTGCCTTTGAGCACTTCGTAAAATTCGTTCCAGTCGACTTCGCCGAAATCGTAATGACCTTTAGCCTCGTTCCACTTGACGTCAGGATCAGGCACTTTCAGCCCGAGGTAATCCGCCTGCGGAACCGTCTGATCCACGAATTTTTGCCGCAAATCGTCATTGGAATCCTGTTTGATGCCCCACGCCATGGATTGTGCGGAATGAACGCTATCGGCGTCGGAAGGGCCGAACATCATCAGTGACGGCCACCACCAGCGATTGAGCGCGTCCTGCGCCATTTCCTTTTGCGCGTCCGTTCCTTTCACCAGCTTCATCATGATGTCGTATCCCTGACGCTGATGAAAGCTTTCCTCCTTGCAGATGCGGATCATCGCGCGCGAGTAAGGCCCGTAGGAACAGCGCTGCAGCGGCACCTGATTCATGATCGCCGCGCCGTCAACAAGCCAGCCGATGGCGCCGATATCCGCCCAGGTCAGAGTCGGATAGTTGAAGATCGAGGAATACTTCGCCTTTCCCGACAGCAATTGCTCCGTCATCTGATCGCGCGAGATGCCGAGCGTTTCCGCTGCGCAGTAAAGGTAAAGGCCGTGGCCCGCTTCGTCCTGCACCTTCGCGAGCAGGATTGCCTTGCGGTCAAGCGTCGGCGCGCGGGTGATCCAGTTACCTTCAGGAAGCTGGCCCACGATTTCGGAATGCGCGTGCTGGGATATCTGGCGGATCAGCGTTTTGCGGTAACCTTCCGGCATCCATTCCTTGGGCTCGATTTTGATGTCCGCATTGACCTTTTCCTGAAAGGCGCGCTCATCCGGCTCCATCTCATCGAGGGATTTGACGCCCTTGCCTGTGGATTTGACTTCCTGCGCGTACATGAAACCTCCATCTCCAATGGGATTTGCCAGGGAACGCTAGCACCTTTTCCCACTGCAAAACGCCCAGATTTCGCGGGCTCACCGCGGAATACTAGCCTATTCATGGAGTATATAAGATAAACCGACCGGACGGTCAATGAATTAGATTGGGCAACCGACAACTCTGAATGCATAGTAATACACATGAGTGATCACCTTGTTATTCACTCAGGTGACTCATCAGATGAATGTATGCGAACATTCTGATCGATTTTTGTTTAAACCATCAGTGAGCGTAACGATGGCGCCAACACTATACCGGCTACTTCAGACTCGATTCGCCGCACTAATGTGCATGTTCCTCGTTGCATCTTGTGGCGGAGGCTCAAGTCCTGCCCCAAGCAGGACAACGCAGCCTCCACCCGCACCGCCGACAAGTTCAGGGCCAACCTGGACACAAGGCGTTTATGCATCAGCGAGCCAGTTTAAGGATCGCTGTCAGATGGTGCGTACGGGTGTCGACATCGAAGGCAACCCTTTTCCCGACATGCTGGGATCGACCCTAGAGGAAAACTTTTGGCTGCGTTCCTGGACGCACGAAACCTATCTTTGGAACGATGAGGTCGTGGATCGCAATCCGGCCAATTTTAGTGACAGGCTGACATACTTTGCCGTACTCAGAACAACTGAACAGACGCTTTCTGGAAAGGACAAGGATGATTTTCATTTCAGTCAGCCTACAGAAGAGTATTTAAGGCAACGAAACTCCGCTCCTCGCTCAGGCTACGGAGCCAGTCTAGTCGCTTTCTCCACTTCAGTTCCTCGTGACTACCGTATCCGATATACAGAGCCCAATTCTCCAGCCTCGGAAGTTGTGGCCGGGTTGGCAAATTTCGTGCGCGGCGCGCGAATTCTCGAAGTTGATGGGATCGATCTTGTGAATGCCACAAGTCAAGCTGACATTAACACGCTTAACAACGGTCTATTTCCTCAAACAGCCGGAGAGATGCATAGATTTGTGGTTCAGGATCCGGGCGAATCTCCACGAACTATTATGGTCACATCCGCAAATATCGCGGCAAAACCGGTAAATCGTATTAATACGATCAACACTGCCACAGGAAATGTTGGATATATCCTTCTGAATACGTTCAGCCCTTTCGCATCAGAAGCTGATATCGCGGAAGCGATAACCGCCCTGAAAAATGACGGTGTTACAGATCTTGTGCTCGATCTGAGATATAATGGCGGCGGATTGTTGGCTGTCGCCTCCCAGCTAGGTTTTATGATTGCGGGCGATTCCCGTACTAACGGCAAAACCTTCGAACGTCTGCGTTTTAATGATGATGCCGGCAACGTCAATCCCGCAACAGGAGAAACAAACAATCCAATCCCATTTTATGATACCGGCCTCGGATTTACCCTGCCCAACGGAACGCCGCTCGATACGCTTAATCTCTCGCGGGTTTTCATTCTCTCGACCGGCAACACATGCAGCGCCAGTGAAGCCGTGATCAATGGGCTGCGCGGCATTGACGTCGAAGTCATTTTGATTGGCGGCACAACATGCGGGAAACCGTATGGCTTTTATCCAACCGATAATTGCGGCGAGACCTATTACACAATACAGTTCCAGGGCGTGAACGACAAAAATTTTGGTAATTATGCTGACGGTTTCATTCCAATGAATTCATCTTCTTCCTTTGGCGTCAGAACCTCCGGTTGCGTCGCCAATGACGACTTTAACAATGAATTGGGCGATGCCGCTGAAAATCTCTTAGCCACTGCACTGCACTACCGTGAAACAGGATCGTGCCCTTCTGCTTCCACGGCCGCGAAAATTGCAGCGCTTACAAGAGTAACCCCACATCCTGTCGAACTTGGGCCGCAAGGCATATTCGAAAAGAATCGCGACATGCGGATACCTGAATAATGTGCGTTCCAAAAACAATCATAAAGCGCTCAGCAGTAGTTGCTTCATGCATCTCGCTATTGCTAATCGCTTGCCAGTCATCGGGTGTTTCACTAGAGCCTGCCGTTCTGCAATCTAATGATGAACAGACCATCGCCAATCTGAAGTCAGTACTTGCAGACGCATTAGGGGTTTCAAGTGTGGAAATCGGGCCTGGTGACCTCACAACACAATCGACAATTTCCGTTCTCCCCCCAAGGCCAGGCGATTATGAAAATAACAGTGTTGCGATGCCTGTTATTTTCAACATGTTTACGAATGGAGATGTCTGCATCATCAGGCGGCAAAACAACGGAGAAGAATATCCACTGAAAAACATTGCATGTGAATCGCTCTAGAGCGACGCTTCTCTAAGGGAACAACAGGAGTTGGTGACGGCGGCTTAGTAGATTTAAAAAAAATCAGTATCCTCTTTTCAATATAAAATATTAGTCTTATCTGTTGCACGCATCGCAAAAGCATCCGTAATTTCGATTCATGAACAGGGTGCGAAGGCTCCGCGGCGGCGGCAATGCTGCCGGAGCCCAACACGGGTTTTCACCAATACACAGAGCGCACTCAGCAATGACTTCTTCGTCAACCTGATAGATATGTCGACGAAGTGGGCCCATCTTCAGGAAATGTGCTTGTCTTTGAAGGCCGCGACCGTCAGTCGAACGATCTCAAATGGACGGCAACGGAAGTTGATCTCGTGTTCGGCTCAATCGCAGAATTGCCTGCTCTCGCGGATGTCTTTGCCTTTGACGATGGTGAAAGGGAATTCGTCCGCAAGTTCGGTGAGGCCTGGGCCAAAGTCCTGAATTTTGACCGGTTCGATCTGTACAAGCCGAAGCAATAATAACAGCGCTTGTGAAACTAATGGCTCCAAGTACTAGGGCATTCATATCAGAGAAAGTTCTAAAGCGCATAAGCGGTCTCTGATTTGAAATAGTCAGAGACCGCTTTTTTATCGCAATTATTTTTGGTCTACTGCGTAATTCCATCGTCCCGAACGGCGTCTACAAGCCGGTCGATCTTTGCAAGTCCGCCGTCGCCGCGATAGCGCGCTGTAATCACAACGCGTCCGCCGTAAAATTTTTCGGCTTCAATCGATTGATACTCAAAGCCTTCGGCGAATAAAGGATTCGGAGCGCGATAGAACTTATAATTCTTATTCAACTTTGCCAGCTCCGAATTGATCACTTGCCTGGCAACCGCTTCAAGCGGCAGATACCGCGCGATGCCCTCACGCTCCTCAACCTGAAAATCCGCCAGTCGCGCCTGCAGCTTTCCATCTACAACGTAAGGATCGAGCGTGATGTCGATACGACCGGCGGTGCTGCCGACAAGGCCAGGCTCGCCACGCCCGAAAAGGCCGCAACTCCAGCGCTCATATTTGAGGTCAAGAACGAAACGAATAGCATCTTCAGGAAATGAAATCAGCGGCTCGCCGGCATTCCAGCGTTCGCCGCAGCGCTGCTGGTTAGTCGCGACCCAGTTTTCAAGATCTTGTTCGGTCTGTTCGATGAATTTCGTGACGTCCGTTACGAGCGCCAGACGCAATTCATTCGTGCGGGGTGTGTCCGCATAAAAGGCGATGTCAGCTACGACCCAGCGTCCGCCAAGGTTAACATTCGTCGGTTCGTTATAGATCTCAGCGTAACCGGCCGGTCCTTGTGCAAAGGCCGAAGTCATCGACATGCCGACCAGAGAAACAAGACTTAAGAACGGTAAACTGCGCATGGGGTCCTCCCTGCGCTCAGTTCACACTTTCTCGATGACCGAGGCAATCCCCTGCCCGACACCGATGCACATTGCGGAGAGCGCATATTTGCCGCTGCATTGATGAAGTTCCTCCGCGGCTGTCAGGACTAGCCGCGCGCCGGACATGCCGAGCGGGTGACCGAGCGCAATGGCGCCGCCATTGGGGTTAACGTGCCCCGCGTCATCCGGCAGTCCTAATTCGCGCAAGGTCGCCAAGGACTGTGAGGCAAACGCTTCATTGATCTCGATTACATCCATGTCGTTGACAGAAAGACTGGCCTTCGCTAGCACCGCTTTCGATGCCGGCGCCGGACCAATACCCATGATGCGGGGACTAACGCCGACGACCGCTCCCGCAACAAATCGCGCCCGAGGGGTAAGGCCGTATTTTTTCACCGCTGCTTCGGAAGCGACGATGACCGCCGCCGCTCCGTCGTTTACGCCTGAAGCGTTGCCGGCGGTGATGACGCCGTCTTTTTTGACGAAAGGTTTCAGCGCCGCCAGTTTGTCGAGCGTCGTTTCGCGCGGATGTTCGTCTTTGTCGACAATGACCGGCTCGCCTTTGCGCTGCGGGATCTGAACCGAAACAATTTCCTTAGCAAGCCGCCCATTCTCTTGCGCTTTCGCGGCGCGCTGTTGGGACCTGAATGCGAATGCGTCCTGATCCTCGCGTGAAACGGCGAAGTCCTCTGCAACATTTTCCGCCGTCTCGGGCATGGAATCGATGCCGTATTGCGCCTGCAATACCGGATTTACGAAGCGCCACCCGATCGTAGTATCGAAGATATCGGCGCTGCGCGAAAACGCTGTTTCCGCCTTGCCCATAACGAAGGGCGCCCGCGACATGGATTCAACTCCGCCGGCGACAATGAAATCCGCCTCACCTGCTTTGATCGCGCGCGCGGCGATGGTGATCGCGTCCATGCCGGAGCCGCACAACCGATTCACCGTTGCGCCGGGGGCTGTTTCACCGAGGCCAGCCAGCAGCGCCGCCATCCGCGCGACATTACGGTTATCTTCACCCGCCTGATTGGCGCAGCCGAGAATGACATCGTCAAGGGCGCCCCAATCCGCATCCTTGTTGCGCGCCATCAGCGCACGAAGTGGAATGGCCGCAAGGTCGTCTGCGCGTACGGAGGCAAGCGCCCCGCCATAACGGCCAATGGGTGTTCTCACGCCGTCACAGATAAACGCATTAGCCATTCTTAATTCTCCTCTTCGATCACAGGCCCGCCGGCGGTGCGGGACAAACCTTGAAAAATCGCAACATTGCGCCCGTCTTCGCCGGTGACTTTAACGGTGTAAACTCCGGTACGGCCTTCCCGGACGTCTTCGCGCGCTTCAGCGGTCAAGTTTTCGCCGAGCTTGCCGGGCGACAAAAATGAAATTGAAGCTTGCTGGGCAAATGTCGTCACATTGTGCGAATTGCATGCCCAGGCAAAAGCGGTATCCGCAAGCGCGAAGATCATACCGCCATGCGCCGTGCCGTGCCCGTTCAACATATCTTCGCGCAGCGTCATGGAACACCGCGCCCAGCCTACACCGGCGTCTTTCAGTTTCAGGTCCCAGGCTTTTGTCGTGCCCTCCTGCGTGTGAAGTTTTTGCGCAATAGCGCGCGCCAAAGCATCATCTTTGGAGCCAGAAGTCATTTTCCGTATTCCGCTTCCGATAATTGACCGACCGATCATTCAATTATAGTGTCCGCGCAGCCTACGCAATCCAGGCGACAGATATTTTCCGACAGGAGCGCCGACAGGCGAAGCGCATGATGGCTTTTGAAACGATCCTTTTCGATATTTCCGACGGCGCCGCAAGTTTAACGCTGAACCGCCCTGATCGGCTCAATAGTTTCAACATCCAGATGCATGAAGAGGTGCAAGCTGCGCTCGACGCAGTTGAGAATGACAAATCCGTACGTGTGCTGCTTCTTACAGGCGCCGGGCGCGGCTTTTGTGCAGGTCAGGATCTTTCGGATCGCGCCGTGGCGCCGGGAAGCGACGCTGTCGATCTCGGTGAGTCTGTTGAAAAACGATATAATCCGCTAATCCGCCGGCTGACATCTTTGCCGATGCCAGTTGTTTGCGCGGTGAACGGCGTCGCGGCCGGCGCAGGCGCCAGCATCGCCTTCGCGTGCGATATCGTTCTCGCAGCCAAGTCAGCAAAGTTCGTGATGTCATTCGCCAATATCGGTCTTGTGCCCGATAGTGGCGGATCGTGGGCGCTGCCGCGGCTCGCTGGTCAGGCGCGCGCGCTTGGGCTCGCCCTAACTGGCGATCCGCTCCCGGCGGAAACTGCAGCGGACTGGGGCCTCATCTGGAAATGTATCGAAGATGAAGCGCTCGCGACGGAAACCGATGCGCTTGTCAATAAATTCGCCGTCGCGCCTACACGCGGCCTTGCGGAAACGAAAAAGCTGATCCGCACCGCCTTCATGCGCCCGCTTGACGAACAACTTGACCTTGAACGCGACAAGATGCGCGAGCTTGGCAGGTCGGACGACTATCGCGAAGGCGTCGACGCCTTCATGAATAAACGCAAACCGGCATTTAAAGGCCGGTAAGAACTGAATCCAAGGGAGCCTCCCCATGTCCGTCATTACATTGAAAAACTACGCACTCGGAAAATGGACGGAGGGCGAAGGAAACCTCGTGTCCATCCCTTCGGCGGTTACCGGCGAAACCGTCGCTAAAACCGGCTCCGGCGGGCTCGATTTCAAAGCAATGGCCGAATATGCGCGCGAAGTCGGCGGCCCTGCCCTGCGCAAGATGACGTTCATGGAACGCGCCGGCATGATCAAAGCGTTGGGCCTCGCCGTGATGGAGCGCAAGGAGGAACTTTACGCCCTTAATCATCACACGGGCGCGACGCGCAAGGACGGCTGGATCGACATTGACGGCGGCGCGGGCACGTTTCTCGGGGTTGCATCGAAATCGAAACGCGAACTTCCGGACGACACAATTATTCTCGACGGGCCGGTCGAACAGATTTCACGAAACGGCACCTTCATGGCGCAGCATGTTTATACGTCGCGCCGGGGCGTCGCTGTACATATCAACGCCTTCAACTTTCCCGTCTGGGGCATGATGGAAAAGCTGGCGCCGACATTGATTGCCGGCATGCCCGCGATCGTGAAGCCTGCAACGGCCACGGCTTACTTAACCGAAGCGGCGTTCCGAATCATGATCGAGACCGGCCTGTTGCCGGCCGGCGCCGTGCAACTCATCGTTGGATCGACCGGCGACCTGCTCGACCATTTGAACGGTCAGGATGTTGTCTCCTTTACAGGATCAGCAGCAACCGCCTCGAAGCTGAAAGCGCACCCGACAATTATCAACGAAAGCGTGCGTTTCGTGGCGGAACAAGATTCCCTAAACGCCTCCATGCTCGGACCGGACGCGACTGAAGACAGCCCGGAATTTGAATTGTTCGTCAAGGAAGTCGTGCGGGAGATGACCGTGAAAGCCGGTCAGAAATGCACGGCCATTCGCCGCGCGCTGGTTCCTGCCGCGTTGATGGACTCCGCTGAAAAAGCAATCACGGAAAAACTATCCAAGACAACGCTTGGCGACCCTTCGCTCGAGGATGTGCGCATGGGCGCCCTCGTCTCCCAGTCGCAACGGGATGATGTACGCGAGAAAGTGTCTACGCTTTCAGGTGAAGCAACCATTGTTTTTGGTGACCCGACAGCCGCAGCTATCATCGGCGACGACGCACAAGCCGGCGCATTCGTCTCGCCAATTCTCTTGCGTTGCGATAGCCCAGGAGAGGCAAAGGCCGTCCACGAAGTCGAAGCTTTCGGTCCGGTCTCGACGCTTATGCCCTATCAGGACTTCGAAGACGCTGTTGATCTATGCAATCGCGGCGGCGGATCGCTGGTTATGTCGCTCTTTACGTATGACCCGCTCATCGCCCGCGAAGTCGTCTCGAACAGCGGCGCCTTTCACGGACGCATTTGCATCATCAATCGTGATAGCGCCAAGGAATCAACCGGACACGGTTCGCCCCTGCCTATGCTGGTGCATGGCGGTCCCGGCCGCGCCGGCGGCGGCGAAGAACTTGGCGGCGTGCGCGGCGTCAAACACTATATGCAACGCACAGCCATACAGGGATCGCCTGAAATCCTAGCAGGCGTTACGAATTCATGGGTGAAAGATGCAAACGTCGAAGATAAGGCGCCGCATCCGTTCCGTTACAAATTCGGCGAGCTTGAAATCGGCAAGACCATCGTCACGGAACCGCGTACAATCACCCTTGAAGACATCGAGCATTTCGCTGAATTCACCGGCGATAATTTCTACGCCCATATGGATGAGAAAGCCGCCGAAGCGAACCCGTTCTTCCCGGGACGCGTTGCGCATGGCTATCTTATCCTTTCGTTCGCCGCAGGTCTCTTCGTCGACCCCGCACCGGGACCTGTGCTCGCCAATTACGGCCTTGATGAGTTGCGTTTCCTGACGCCGGCATCTCCTGGCGACACGATCAAGGTTCGCCTAACCGCAAAGTCGAAAAAGAAGCGCAATGACGAATATGGCGAAGTCAGATGGGACGTCCTGGTGACCAATCAGAGTGATGAAGACGTCGCCACCTATACGCTGCTGACCATGAACGCGATCTAGGGAAATGGCGGCGCCGGATTATACGCCTCTGCTCGACGACGGGGAGAAACTGTCGCGTGATGAGCTCTCGGCGTTACAGCTTGAGCGTCTACAATCAACGCTCGCGCACGCTTATCAAAATACGCCTCACTACAGGCAGGCGTTCGATAAAGCCGGTGTCATGCCAAGCGACCTTAAAACCCTCGAAGACCTCGCAAAGTTTCCGTTCACTACAAAAGTTCATCTTCGGGAAAATTATCCGTTCGGTTTCTTTGCGGTGCCGAGGGAAGCTGTTGTGCGTGTTCACGCTTCTTCCGGAACCACTGGCAAGCCAACCGTCGTGGGATACACAAAGCGCGACATTGAGACATGGAGCGCAGTTGTTGCGCGGTCAATTCGCGCGGCCGGCGGGCGTACCGGCATGAAAGTACACGTCTCCTACGGCTATGGACTGTTCACCGGCGGGCTTGGCGCACATTACGGCGCGGAAACGCTTGGCTGCACCGTCATCCCCATGAGCGGCGGGCAGACCGAAAAACAGGTGCAACTGATCCGTGATTTCGAACCCGACATTATCATGGTGACGCCAAGCTATATGCTGGCGATCCTTGATGAGTTCCACCGGCAAGGCATCGACCCGAAAACCAGCTCGCTTAAAATCGGCATCTTCGGCGCAGAGCCGTGGACGCAATCCATGCGCCGCGAAATCGAGGATGCGTTTGAAATCGACGCGGTCGATATTTACGGCCTTTCCGAAGTGATCGGGCCCGGCGTCGCAAACGAATGCGTTGAAACCAAAGACGGCCTGACCATCTGGGAAGATCATTTCTATCCGGAGGTGATCGATCCTGAAACTGGCGCGGTGTTGCCGGATGGTGAAATGGGCGAGCTGGTTTTCACCTCGCTCACCAAAGAGGCGATGCCGATCATCCGATACCGGACGCGTGACCTAACCCGCCTCCTCCCCGGCACAGCGCGCACAATGCGTAGAATGGAAAAAGTCACCGGCCGCAACGATGACATGCTGATCATTCGTGGCGTCAACGTCTTTCCGTCCCAGATTGAAGAACAGATTTTGAAACTGCCGGCCCTTTCACCCCATTATCTGCTGGAAGTTTCCCGACCCGACCGCATGGACGAATTGAAGATCCTTGTTGAACGGAGAGTCGACGCGATTGACTCGGAGGCTAACGCCGCGGCGCAGGAATTGAAACACCGAATCAAAACACTGATTGGCGTTTCAACGACCATTGAAATTGCTGAGCCGGAGAGTCTGGCGCGGTCCGCCGGAAAAGCACAACGTATTCGGGACCTGAGGAAATAGAATGGCGCGCACGCAAGCAGCCGATTACGACGAAAAGCGCGAGGCGATCACAGGAGCCGCCGCACAGCTATTCGCCGAAAAAGGTTTTGCCGGGGCTTCTGTTTCCGATCTCGCGGAACGCTGCGCCGTTTCCAAGTCGCTCATCTATCATTATTATTCGTCGAAAGAAGCAATTCTCTTTGACGTCATGAACGAGCATATCGATGACTTGCTTGGAATTATAGAATCGCGCCGCCAAGCGATCGATCCGGCAAAAGAGATTCATGATCTCACAAAAGAATTGCTGCAGCATTATGTGGGCGCCGCAGACAGGCAGAAAGTCTTGCTCTACGAGCTTTCCTCCCTGCCCGCCGAAAACCAGACCGATATCAAGACAAAACAACGCAAGATAATCGCATATGTTGAAAGCTTGATCGGTGCCGCAAAGCCTGAGCTTTTCAAAAACAAGGCGCGCCTCAGCGCCCAAACCATGCTGTTCTTTGGGATGCTGAACTGGACACACACGTGGTTCAAACCGAAAGGCGGTGTAACGCGCGACGAACTCGCCGAAATGGCGGCGGACACGATCCTCGGTTCTTTATAAGTCTGTTTCGGTCAATACCGCCGCAGCGCCGAATAACGCGGCGCCTTCTCTTGTAATCAGCTTGACTGGCGCCGCATCCACGTAATCGCGCATGCGCCCCTTATCAAGAAATCGTTCGACAAATTTGCTGGCCAGGAAAATCTCTCTGATCTTCGGCAAAATCCCACCGCCCAGCACCACGCCGCCCCGCGCACCAGTTGAAAGCACGGCATCGCCTGCCACACGGCCCAAAATGGCGCAGAACATACCTACTGCTTTTTTTGCTAGCGGATCGCCGCCGCCAACCGCCGCCGCCGTAATTTCATCCGCTTGCGCGCTCGCCGGAGGCTTATTTTCAATCGCGCAAAGCGCCCGGTAAATATTGACAAGGCCATTACCGGACAAGAGTCTCTCGACAGAAACGCGCGAATGCTCTCTCGCGATGAACTTCATTAACTCATACTCTTCGTCGGTCCGCGGCGCGAAAGTTATATGCCCGCCTTCGGTCGAGATGACGCGCCGTCCGTTGTTCGTTGGTACAATCAGCGCCTGCCCCAAGCCAGTACCCGGACCGATCACAAGCGTCGGCGCCTTCGGCTCGCTCCTGCCCGGCTTTACATCGACGAACGAACCTTCCGGCAGATACGCAACCCCGGCGGCCAGCGCCCAAAAATCGTTGACAATTCGCACCTCACACAAAGCGAGCGCTGCCTTGATGTCCTCCGCATTCAGGCGCCAGTGAGAGTTGGTAAACTCAATCTGATTACCCAAGACAGGCCCTGCGCCCGCGAGACAGGCGCGATCAGGTTTCGCTTCGACCGTTTCAATATACGCGCCGGCCGCTTCACCTAGGTTTTTGAAATCTTTGGTTTGGAGGGTCTGAGCATTTTGAACAGAAATCTTTCCCTGTTCAACACTCGCCATAGCGAAGCGCGCATGCGTGCCGCCAATATCAGCAACCAGTATTTTTTGGGTCATAGGCGAGCCAGCTTGCGCAAACGGCAGTTGATGTTGCAGAACTCTGATTACAGTACGCCCAAATCATGCAATAAATCGCCCGGTTATCCAATCCCGATCCAAGGGTAAGAAAAATGGACCAATGGTGGCGCGGCGGTGTTATTTATCAAATCTATCCGCGCAGTTTCGCCGACTCAAACAATGACGGCATAGGCGATCTGAACGGCGTCACTTCCAAGACCGATTACGTTAAGCGCCTAGGTGTAGACGGCGCATGGCTGTCTCCTTTTTTTAAGTCGCCAATGAAGGACTTCGGGTATGATGTATCTGACTACAAAGATGTCGACCCCATATTCGGAACGCTGGATGATTTTGACGCGCTACTCCAAACGATGCATGCCGCTGGCCTGAAGCTGATTATCGATCAGGTTTATTCGCATACTTCCGATCAACATGAATGGTTTCGCGAAAGCCGAAAGTCAAAAAACAACCCAAAAGCGGACTGGTACATCTGGGCCGACGCCAAAGCTGACGGCTCGCCGCCAAATAACTGGATTTCACTTTTTGGCGGCCAGGCATGGTCGTGGGACACGCAACGGCGCCAGTATTATCTACACAATTTCCTTTCAGAACAGCCGGATTTGAATTTTCGCAATGCAGAAGTGCGAAGCGAAGTTTTAGACGCAGCGAATTTCTGGCTAAATCGCGGCGTTGATGGTTTTCGGCTTGATGTTGCAAATTTTTATTATTGTGACGAGCAGCTTCGAGACAATCCTCCAAAACAAAATGCGAAGCATCCCGCCCGGCCTTATCTGTATCAACAGCATGTTCACGATCGATCACAACCTGAAACATTGTCATTTCTGAAAGAGATACGCCGAACAACGGATCAATTTGACGACAAGATGACCGTGGCAGAAATTGTCAGCGATTCTCCATTTGAACGATGCGCGGAATATGCAAGCCCTGACGCATTGAGCACAGCCTATAACTTTCAATTCCTCGAAAGCCGCCAACTCTCGGCAAAATTGATCCGCACCACGCTCGAACCATGGAGCGGCGTCGCTGCGTGGCCCAGCTGGTCGTTCTCAAATCATGACGTTGTACGCGCACCAACACGATGGGGCGGAGACGCGGCCAATGAAGATTTCGCAAAGCTGCTATTAGGAATTTTGATGTGTTTGCGCGGCACGATTTTCCTCTATCAGGGAGAAGAGCTGGGCCTGCCGCAGGCTGATGTGCCGTTTGACAAATTAAAAGACCCGGAAGGAATAAGGTTCTGGCCCGACAATCTGGGACGAGATGGTTGCAGGACGCCGATCCCTTGGATCAAAGATGCCGCGAATGCCGGTTTCAGCGACGCGGAGCCTTGGCTGCCCGTCGATCCGCGGCATTACGGACTGGCGGTCGACGCGCAGGAAAGCGACCCCACATCTATGCTCAACGCCGTTCGAAAATTCATCGCTGTTCGTAAAGCGCAACCAGCGCTTCGTTACGGCGATATGACGTTTATTGATGCGCCGGAGCCCCTTTTAATGTTTGCGCGCGCCGCCAAGGATCAAAAACTTGTCTGCATATTCAATTTATCACCACACGAACAAAAAATACAATTTCCGGCAAAAGGTACTGCTCTTGATTACGGGTTGAAGGGTACGATCAAAAACGGCGCTGGATCGTTGCCGTCATATGGCGGCCTTGTTATTTGCGTTTAGCGCAAAGCTAAATCAGGAATGGGCTTTGATTGTCTCTCTGGCAATAATGAGCTGCTGAATTTGCGACGTGCCTTCGTAAATTCTGAACAGGCGCACATCCCGGTACAGACGCTCCACAGCATATTCTGAAATGTACCCGGCGCCGCCATGCACTTGCACAGCGCGGTCGGCAACACGGCCCACCATTTCAGATGCAAAAAGTTTCGCCGCAGCAACTTCACAAACGACGCTTTCTCCCTCATCTCGCTTGCACGCCGTGTCCAGAACAAGCGCCCTTGCGGCAAGCATTTCCGTCTGGCTGTCGGCGATCATCGCCTGAATCAGCTGAAAGTCGGAAACTTTCTGGCCGAACTGCCTGCGGTTTGTAGAAAACGAAACCATTTCTTCAATCAAGCGCCCTGCAACGCCGACGCACAGGGCGGAAATGTGCAAACGCCCCTTATCCAGCACCTTCATGGCGGTCCTGAAACCGTTTCCCTCAACGCCGCCAAGGAGCGCATCTGCCGGTACGCGACAACCATCAAAAATAACATCGCATGTAGATGTGCCGTGCTGACCCATTTTTTTGTCAGGCTTGCCGAGTTTAATGCCAGGCATGTCGGCGTCCACAAGAAAGCATGAAACGGAATCGGCTTTTCGCTCGGGCGCAGTTCGCGCCATTAATGTAAAAAGATGCGCTCGCGGCGCGTTTGTAATGTAACGCTTGACGCCGTTAATTACATATTCGTCTCCGTCCTTAGCCGCTTTTGTTTGAACGGCTATAGCGTCGGAGCCCACATCAGGTTCTGTCAACGCGAATGAGCCGATGATTTCGCCGGCCGCAAGTTTTGGGAGATATTTGCGTTTCTGATCATCCGTTCCGGCAAAGACAATCGCCTGTGAGCCGATGCCAAGGTTAGTGCCAAACACGGAACGAAAAGCGGGCGAAGCCCGGCCCATTTCAAAAACGAACCGGCACTCCTCTTCCATGGTGAGGCCCAGTCCGCCGTATTCTTCACTGATCGTCAGCCCGAATAGCCCAAGCTCGCGCATTTCGTCGATAATACGATCCGGCATCTTATCGGTCCGGTCGACTTCAGCTTCCAACGGCCGCAACCGTTCATCAACAAATCGCCGGACCGTCGATAACAACAGCTCAAAGCTTTCACTATCCATGGGCATTCAGTTCGTCTTTTCGCATTTTAGGTCTCAACTCGCGACTCGTTTTTGGCAATGGTAAAATCCGTTCGGAAAAATCGCTTTAGCAGAAAACGACCATTAAAATTAGTAGCGCAAGGCGCGACTGTTTTCTGTTGCCAGTTCATTATCAGCTATTGTCGCCTTCAAACCCCTGGTCTTTCGAAAATGTGTTGAAGGCGATGATGGTCTTGGTATCAACGATATCGGGCACCTGATGCAGTGTCTCATTCACAAAACGGCCGATATCGAGCGAGTTATCAACGCTGAAATGCGCAATGAGATCATACTCGCCTGAGATCGAAAAAATCGAAGGGCAAGGGTCAACCTTTTCTACGACATCTGCTGCGACGTCATAGGCTTTACCTAGCTTGCATTTGATGAAAACGAAGAATGTACGCATGCTGCACGCCTTTGATCTGAATGGAGTATTGCTTTGGCTTTTACTTCCTATCTGGAAGTGAAAGCAAATCCGCCTGACAGTTCTCTGCACGTCCCACCGGAGATACCATAAAACCTTCGGCTATTCGCAAAATTATGGCGAAGGCCCAATCTCGCCCGAAGCCGGCTATTCAGCCCTTTCCCTGTTAACAGGGACTGTACAGGAAAAATCCTGATTTGAGATCAAAAGCCGGATCTGCGCCAGAATTCCCCCTAAATTTCAATGACAAGCGCTACCTAGCCAGGGTTCTAAGATCGACACTCACATCGGCGATTGCTGTTGCGTCTACCGCAGCGCTGCGTTCAATCAACCGCTTTCCCATAGCGAAGGATGCGGGATCATTGATCGCGTCGACAGCGAGAGGCTTGCCGTCTTTCAGATACCAGACGGCGAACCGCTTTGTCTCAGGATCGCCGCGCACAACAAACTCGTCGTGGCCCTCCATAAGCCCGGCAGTTTGAAGTTTGACGTCGTATTGATCAGACCAAAACCAGGGGAGCGCATCATAAACAATGGACTTGCCCGCCATGTTTGCGCCCGCCGTCTTCGCCTGTTCGATAGCGTTCGGCACCGACTCAAGCCGCATGCGCCGCCCATACCGCAGTGACGGAAAATTCGTGCAGTCACCCGCCGCAAAGATTTGCTCGTCGCTGGTGCGGGCGTATTCATCGACGACAATGCCGTTCCCGACTTCGAGCCCCGCTTCGGCTGCAAGGGTTTCATCCGGAACGGCGCCAATGCCGATCAGAACGGATTCACAATCGATGATTTCACCTGTCGTCAGTTTGACTCCGGTGACCTTGCCGTTCTCACTGACAAATTCATCGAGCGCAGAGCCCAGTCTCAAATCAACGCCGGCATCGCGATGCAATTTCTGATAGAATTCGGAAACAGCTTTGCCGGCGACGCGCGCCAGCACGCGGTCCGCCATCTCCAGCAGCGTCACATTGCGCCCCGCCTGTCGCGCGACAGCCGCCACCTCAAGGCCGATATAGCCAGCGCCAACAATGACCACGCGGCCATCGCAGTTCAATATCGACCGCAGCGCATCGCTATCCGCCATGGTGCGAAGGTAGAATATATTCTCAAGTTCAGCGCCCGGCGAATTCAGCCGCCGGGGCGGCGCGCCGGTCGCTATCAGCAATTTATCATAATGCGTTTCGACGTCGCGTTCAGTTATTACTATTTGCGCGCCGCGATCGATAAGTCTGACTCTTTCACTAAGCCGAAGAGAAATCCGCTGCTGCTCGTAAAAGGCGCATGGACGCAGCAACAGCCGCACTTCTTCAAGCTCACCCTTAAGATACGCCTTTGAAAGCGGCGGGCGCTGATATGGCGCGGCAGGCTCATCACCGAACATCACAATCTCGCCAGCGAATCCTGCTTGCCGTAATGAGACGGCTCCTTGCGCGCCCGCCTGCCCCGCGCCGATTATGATAATTCTAGTCGCCAAAACAGTTCCCTGGCTTGAAAATGGCGCGTTCTATTTCTTTCAAATCCATTTTCTCACCAATAGTTTGAAAACGAGGCAGCGCCAATCGGAAGCGTACAGTAACCACCTCTTTAGCTAGAAATGCGACGGAAGAAACCGCTCTGCAAATCTGATTGTGGTAGGGAGCAATATTGAGCCGACATTTCCTTTAACACTCAACTTTACTACCCGCAGGACAGATCAGCTCCAAGCATTGCAAAACATCAGCCTCGATTTCCAAAAATTTGCCGGAGTGATCCCCTGACCCGCGCAAATCACGTTTCCATCACAACCTTAGATCGAGCTGGCCCGTTAGCACTACAAATGGTGGTGTGCGCAGTCTCGCTCGAACCCAGCTTTGCAGTCATTTTCCCTGTTTACAGGGAATTTACAGGGAATAATCGTGGTTTTCGAGGCAAAAAGCCGAATCTCCTCCTGAATTTCTTCTAAAAAACAGCATCTTATGGGCGAATTCCCTGCTCGAAATTAACAGGGAACCTAATTCCAGCATCAGCGAAAAATATACGGGGATCAGGGAATGGAAATTCAACTGCAGCGTAAACGGCGACGTTGCCGGAGCCGAAGCCCGTCGGATCGGTCAGGGGCTTTTGTCTTGAGCAGGCAGTTGACAAAAACCGCGACTGAGAATCAAGATTCGAATCGGTGGGTAAACGTAAGTTTGTGATGGTTCAGTCAGCGGGCGTGCGGTGTGAGGCACCAATGAATGTCCGCGAGTATTCATTGAAGTGGAGTACAGTACATGAGTTCCAGTGCACCCCCTGCCCCCCTGCTTAGCTTACCCATCAACTCTCTCAAGAAGTTCCCGAAAAGGGCTCGAACCCATTCGAAAAAACAAATCCGCCAGATCGCGGAAAGCATCAAGGTTTTCGGTTTTACAAACCCGGTCCTGATCGACGAGGAAAATCAGATTCTCGCCGGCCATGGCCGCGTAGAAGCCGCCAAACTCTTGGGGTTCGAAACGGTTCCCTGCCGGCTGATCTCCGCAATGTCCGATGCGGAAAAGCGCGCCTATGTGCTGGCCGACAACAAGCTCGCGTTGAACGCCGGCTGGGACGAGGAATTGCTGGCTGCGGAACTCGGCGAGCTCCTCAATCTCGACCTTGATTTCGATGTCGGCGTTACCGGTTTTTCGATCCCGGAAATCGACGGGCTTATGGAAGGGCTGGCGCCGGAAGAACCGGGCGATCCGGCCGATGACTTGCCGGGGAAAGACGGCCCGTCGCTCTGCCGGCCTGGCGACCTCTGGCTGCTGGGCGAGCATCGCCTCGTCTGCGGCGATGCGCGCGATCCTGACGTCGTCTCGGGACTGATGAATGGCCAGAAGGCGCGCATGGTATTCACTGATCCGCCGTACAACGTGCCGATGGTCGGCCATGCCGGCGGCCTTGGAAAGATCAAACACCCTGATTTCCAGGCGGCGTCAGGCGAAATGAGCCAGTCCGAATTTACGGCTTTCCTTGAAGCTCCCATGCGCAATATGGCCGACCATAGCGTTGATGGCGCCATTCATTTCATTTGCATGGACTGGCGGCATATGGCCGAGATCATGGCCGCGGGCGGCAAGGTCTACGAGGAGCTTAAAAACCTCATCGTATGGGCCAAAGACAATGGCGGCACGGGGAGCTTCTACCGCTCGCGCCATGAACTGATTTTTGCGTTCAAGCACGGCAAGGCCCCTCACCTCAATAATTTCGAACTCGGCCAGTATGGGCGTTATCGCACCAATGTCTGGAATTATCGGGGCGTTAATTCGGCGAGCGCAACGCGTATGGAAGAACTGGCGATGCATCCCACCGTCAAGCCAGTGCAGATGATCGCCGACGCCATCAAGGATGTCTCGGCGCGTGGAGATGTTGTCCTCGACCTTTTTGGCGGCTCGGGTTCAACGCTCATCGCCGCCGAGAAAACCAAACGGCGCGCCTTTCTTTGCGAAATCGATCCCGTCTATTGCGACCGTATCATCCGGCGCTGGGAGGCGTACGCCAAAGATGAAGCTGAACAACTCGTCTGCGGCCTTGGCGCCATGATTGATGAGGAGGCGGCGTAATGCCTAAAAAAACGGTCGTCAAATCCATCAAAATGCGCCCTCAGTCCGATGAAGGGTATAAAACGGGATATCGCAATCCTCCTAAGGAACATCAGTTCAAAAAGGGTCAATCGGGTAATCCCAGCGGCCGGCCGAAAGGATCCAAAAACAATCCGCGCCCACTTGGTACTGACGAGCTTACGGACCTAATTCTCCGCGAAGCAAATCGCAAGATCGACGTCCAGGAGCATGGCAAAACGGTTACGCTATCTATGGCCGAAACCGTTATGCGATCGCTTTCGGTGAAAGCCGCCAAGGGACACGACAGAGCGCAAAAAGTGTTCCTGGACACCGTCAGCAAGGCTCAGCAAATCCGGAAAAACGAAGAGCACGAATACATTGCCACGATGTGCGAATACAAACGCAAATTGACTGAGGAACTGATTGAGCGGAAACGATCCGGAAAGACCGGACCAGAACCTGTTCCGCATCCAGACGATATCGTCATCGACCCGCGGAAAGGTACCGTCGAAATCAGAGGGCCAGTGACGCAAGAAGAAAAAGCGATTCTTGACTATCTGATTGATCGCGAACAAGCATCTAGAGAAGAGGTTGAAATTCTCAATCATCATTTAGATGATGAGTGGCGGTGTGACGACCGGGAAATGTATGAGGCGGAACTTAGGGACGCTGAAGAGCAGGTTGAATACTTTCAGGATTGTATCAGAAAACTTCGCGGAGAGCGGAAAGACGAATTCGACCTCGTACGAGCACACAAAGATTTCAAAGAAAAAGGAATATTGCCTATTCATCTGGAATAGGACCAATATAGAAAAAAAGGTCTTGTTCAAGGTTTTCCGTATCAAAAATTCCTTTTCCACGACCAATATTGCGTACTTAGTAAACGCCCACTTGCGATGACGGTGAAAGCGTACGGCAAATATTGCAACTCAGCCAAATACAAATCAGTTTAGGCATTACTCGCTTTTGCCTCGATTTCGCCAAGCTTAATGGCGCATCTTCACACCCCTCACTTCGGGAGATTGCAACATGATATTCTGAAATCTCGATTTCGGTAGAGACCGATAAGGTTACCAACGACAACCTTACTATCAAAAGGATCCGCTCAGCTGAATGGTCACTGTCCGAGCATATCGCCTGTTCCGCAGCTCGATAAACTCTATCGGTGATAGCACACGATCGCCAAAAAACTTCTCACGACGCCTTTTTTCTCCCGCGCCCAATACATTCTGTATTGAAACGGTGAGTTTCATATCTTTAAAGCGGTAAATCTCCACATAAGCATCAAGGTCCGGCTCTTCGCGCTGTCTCTCAAACTCGTCGAGGCCAAATTCATCTTCAGGCGCTCCAATATCAAGATCCCATCCCCAAGCAAGCCCATGGGCGCGAAAGTCTTGACGATATTCAAGGCTTGCCAACCAATCCTGCTCATTCGAAAATGCCCTCAGGACCCCTGTGACCAAATCGGTGACGCGCGTCGTGCGCCACTCCCCTTCAAAGTCCAGGCGAGCGTTTTTCAGTCCGATACTATCGAGCGGAAGTGAGCCATTTGCGCGCGCGCCCCAGCGTACGCCATCGCCGATATTGCCGGGCGTTTCATCCCCATCTCCGATGGGCAGAAAATCCTGAACATCATTCACCCAATGATGAAAACCTGTAATACGGAGCGCCGCGCCGCTGCTGAAACTTTTGTCAAATGTAGCCTCCGCAATCCACGCGGATTCCGGTCTCAAATCCGGGTTTCCGAACGCGACATCCTGATCTTCAAAGTCAGCCGCGCTGACAAAATCGAAAAAATCCAATTGTGATACATCACGATAGGCGCGCAACCGAAGCTGCTGACGATCAGTGCTCAAATATGCGACGGATAACCAGGGTTTTATGTAGAAGAAATTCCGGCGCGTAGTTGTGTCGCCCGACTGCGAAATTTGCGACGCTTCAAAACCAATATTGCTTTCAATTACGAATTTTCCGGGCGTCCATGCGTCTTGAACATCAAATTCGAACCGCCGTTCCATCACTTGTGTGTTTGCATCCGGCACAATTTCCTCAACAGGTCCGCTACCATCGTCTACGAAAAGAGAAAATACATTTTGGAGTTTATTGACCGCGCCTTCGCCGGAAACAACAAAGACATGATCCCTTACGCCTTCATGATTCAGAATCAACCGGCCTATCGTCTCGGTATTTCTTGCGCGTTCGGTGCTAATGCTAAGTTCCACGAAATCGGGGTCGTTTTCGTCCGGGTCTACCAATCTCTCTTTTTCCGGAAACAACTCACGGCGAAATAAGCCCACCACCTTGCCCGATAGCGCCGGGCCAAGTGGCGTTTCGTAGTCGGCGCCGAATTCAAAACTGCGAACTTTTTTATCGCTTTCCTGAAGCACTTCGAACGCCCTTACAGTGGCGAATAGAGGGCGCCGCAGCGAGTTTTCGAAGGTAATTTCACGTTCAAAGGACGTCTCGCTGTTGAATTGAAGGCGGCCCGGCCCGAGACTAGCGCCTGCATTCAAATTCAACGCAAATTCATACCCCTTTTCATTCTCGCTTTCGCTGCGCGTCTCAATCAGCATGGATGTCGCGTCGAATACGCGCTCATTCCCGAACTCGGCCCCTAGGCCGCGCTCGCCCGAGACGCCCACATTGAATTCAATCCCATTCCATCTCCCTTCGTAGGACGCTGAACCGAACGGAGCAAATGCTCGACCGCTGAGGCCAAATTCAGCTCCAATTTTCCAGGCCGCTCTACCTTCGCTATCCTGTTTTGTAAGGACATTAATGATTTTCGTTTGTCCGCGAAGGTCGAACCCGGCAAGAGACCCGGTGATAACGTCGATTCGGACAACATTCTGTGCCGGGATGCGGTCGAGAATATCTGAGACTGTTTCAGATTTCGCACTCGGCCTTTCGCCATTGATCAGAACGTTACCAGCGACGCCTCCGAAACCACGCCTCTCTTGCCCATCGTCAAGCTGAAATCCCGGTACCTGCCGAACAATGTCCAATGCGGTTACAGGCTGGTACTGGTCAAAATAAGCCGCGGAATAGCTTTCAGAACAGTCGTCACAATCTGGCGCCGCAGATTCTGCTGCCCTGCAATCCGGCTCGATCCAGACGATCCAAATAAGAATCGCAACAAATAATGACCGCATGATTTACTCGCTGGTCCGCAACATATTTTTCGGCTTCCAGCTCCTAAAAAAACATACGTGCCAGCCCAAGGTGAAATTGAAACAAGGGCCGCAAATGCAGCCCTTGTCTCGGTGCGCTGACCGGGAGGAGATCAGCTTGGATTCGTAATGCCACAGATTAACATTAAACTATGAATGTTGTTATCAAAGCGCAACACGAAGTGTCAGTTGAACTACAGGGGTCGATTGTTCGCGTTCAATTTCATAACCGTCAACATTTCCGGCAATCGCATTCGCGATAATCTCATCGCCGGTGTCACCATCAAAGTTCTCCTCGGTCTGAAATGAACTTGCGTCCAGTACGTTGTTTCCACTTAAGCGCAAAACAACAGAATCCTGAAAGCGTTTCTCGACGAATAGCTCCAAATTGCCATCGACTGTACCTCGTTCAATTTCACCGAAGAAGTGAGATGTGTACATGCCTTGTTTTTGATAGCTGGCGCCGAAACTGACCCCCACATTTGGGATCGATTGAGTAACGCCGACGTTGTAAACATATGTCGGTTGCTGATTGATGCGCACATCCCGATCGAAATTGGGGTCGAATCGCTCCGAATAGAGCCGTGTGTAGTTTGCAAACAAACCAGTATCAGGCAGGCCGATCGCGGCCAACGAGGTACTCAAGTCAAACTCAAAGCCGTAGACTTTTGCAGAACCAACATTCTCGAAGGAATACACTCCGCCAGGCGTCATCGGGTCATTGTCCGGATCCTGATCGATTTGCACGAGTAGAATCAGATCATCGATATCTCGATAAAAGCCATTGATGCCCATGATCCCGCGGCCGGGGAGCTCAAACTCGAAACCAACATCAAAACCCTTGGCCGTTTCCGTCGTCAAAAACGGATTGCCACGCGTGATGTCATCATCTTCCGGCTCATCGCTGTCTTCAAACGGAATTCGCTGTTCAAAGCTCGGACGCCGCACTGTCTTGGCGAAACTCGCCCGAAATGAAGCCCAGTCGTTAAGGTCATACTGCAAATGAACGGATGGGTTTAATTGCGTGTCCTCAAGCGTGATTGGCGCGAACAAATCGCCGCTTTCCTTGGTGATTGTATGTTCCAAACGAGCGCCTGTTTCGATCCGCGCCCGATCGCTAAGCTGCCATTCAACCGCTACAAAACCATCATACCGGCTTTCTTTAAGATTGAAGACACCGCCGCCCGCTGCCGGCTCAAGCGGTTCAAGCACGCCGTCATCATAATCCGCAACGAGAATGGATGAGTCGCGATCGCGGAATTTTCCCTGAAACCCGATTTTTGACTGTACGCCGTTAATTCCCAGTGATGAGGCGAGGCCCGGCATATCATGGGTCAGCTTAGTGTCAGCTTGAAACTCCTTGTCCAGCGATTCGATGATTTCGATTTCCTGCAGCTCAGGACCGAAGGCGTTAATGCTTAAATCACTTAGAAGGTCCGCTTCTGTAGGCAGCACCATCAAGTCGTCCGGGTCCGCCTCAAGCTCATCGGAGATTTCAGAATTGTCGAATTGCGAATACTGAACACCGATTTCGAGTTCTGTATTCTGGCCCAGTGGTGTTGTGTACACACCTTCTGCGCCAAAATTCAGCTGATCAAACTTGGTGTCCTGCGCCTCAATAGTATCAAGGTTTGTTGGACTATCCTCAAAGATTAGGCCATCTTCGCGTTCCTCGCGATCAGTTTTGATCAGGAAACCGCGAAAAGCTATCTGGCTGTCATTATCGAACCGATACGTCATGTCGGCGTTGAAGGAAATATCCAGATTGTCACGTGTATCGAACTGAACGCCGCGCTCTTCCCCGTCTCCGACAACAGAGCCCGCAGAAGTATCAGAAAACGCGTCTGAAGCCGCTTGGAGCGATGAATAGTTATCACCCGAGAATACTTCTTGGACCGTAAGCTTCGGGTTGTACCGCTGCTGTACGTTCGCCGTGAGCGCATAGGTAAGCTTCTCGTCTTCGCTTCTGCCGATATAGGCGAGCGCACCGGCGCCGCGAAACTTTTCGTCGAAATTGTAGTACAATGCTGACGCCCTCCCCAGCACGCCAGGCGGTAGCGAAGCGCCATCTTTCAGGATGATATTGATGGTGCCGCCTATGCCCTGGCTGTCGATCTCGGCGCTAGGGCTGCGGATGATTTCAATTCGCTCAACCAGCTCTGCCGGAATCCGGTCAACGAGAATACTGCGATCGTTACCCGCCCCTGGCACTGGGCGGCCGTTGATCAATATCTGTGTGAACCCGCTGCCAAGCCCGCGTAGCTGCGGCGCGTCATACTCGCCAATATCACTTGTGAATGCGACGCCGGGCGTACGTTTAAGCGCGTCGCCAACGGAAATGGGTTCATATTGCTCGAAGAATTCACGATCATACGTTAACTCCGGATTGGCCGAAGTGGTGCGGTTTCGAGTGATGACCCGCCCTTCAACAATGATTTCATCACGAATTTGTTCGACGTCTTCATCTTGCGCAATGGCGGACATTGGCACCGCCAACGGCGCAGCAAGGCAAGAGCTCAGGAGCCCCAGCTTCAATTCGCTTAAACTCAGTTTTCTCATCGGTGTTACCCTCCCGGTTTCGCTTGCCAAACTTTTGCATTGCCTCTGACCATTTTTTTGCGACATTTTTTGCGGTCATAGCATTTCGATGCTAAAAAATACGAACAAATTTTCTATTTGTCAATTGATCTGGAATATTCTATCTATTTTGGGTCTGACGTAAGATAACTACAGGGAGTAAACGGCGATGAGGGGTTCGAAGCATCTGACATATCTGGGTTTTGCTGGCGCTTTGCTTGGCTTTCAAGGCTGCGATCAACTGGCCTTGGAACGACCAGAGGACGCTAAGGAGACCGATCAAGCGGTCGCCGCAACCTTAGAACTCGTCCCAACCCAGTTTGATGGAGCCAACATGGCAGTGCTGGCGATGGATGCGAATGGCGCGCCGGTAATCCTGGGCACAGATGAGCTTGGCGGCGTCGAGATTTACTCCGTTGCCGGTGAAAAGATAGGCAGCTTGCAAGCAGGAGAAGCTGAATCCATTGATATCCGATATAATGTGGATGTCGCCGGCGACGGCGGTGCTTTCCTGAGCGTTCTCGATGCGAGCGCGAACACCTTACGGTTCTTTACCCATTCCGCTACTGGAATAAATGACGTCACAGGGGTGCCGATCTCCACTGCCTTTGCCACGAAAGGCGTCTGCCTTCACAAAAACCGCACTGACCAAAATCTCTATGCTTTCATCGTCGGCGAGAATGGCGAAATTGATCAGTGGTTATTGTATGCTGATATCGCTGGAAAGGTCAGTGGACGAATCGTTCGCCGAATGAATGCCGCATCCGAAGTTGGCTATTGCGTCGCCAATGATCGCACTGGCGATATATATGCTTCAGAACAAGCTGTCGGCGTATGGCGTTTTTCTGCGAACCCAGAATCCGACATTGCCCCTGAGATCATCGATATTATCCGCTTTGGCAACATTGACGACGAAACTGGCGGCATTGCGATCGCAAACGGAACCGGCGGGAAAAGCTACCTGTTGGCCTCCAACGCATCGGTTAACAAGATCAATGTCTATGACATCGCCAATGATCACGAGTTTATTGGGTCAGTCAGCATAGACGCGCATGGCGCCATCGATGGTGTCGAGGAGCCAGGCGGCATTTTCGCCTTCAACCATCCTCTTTCAGATCCTTTTTCAGAAGGCGTGCTTATCGTCGCAGACGATGACAATGGCGATGATCCGACAAACTACAAGCTTGTTTCACTGGCAAGTATCGCTGGCGCGTTAGGAATCGACTTTGGCGCCGCGCCGATGGCCGACAGCACCGAGCCCGCGCCGATCGCTACGGTGTTTCCGACGCTCGAAACGCCGCCCGTCGGCAATCATGGCGATGCTGCGGATGACCCAGCGATATGGGTGCATCCTACCGACCCGTCTCTGAGTCTGGTCATCGGCACTGAAAAGCAGAACGGGCTTTATGTTTACGATCTCTCCGGCAATACGCTGCAACACCTGCCTGACGGTAAAATGAACAATGTCGATCTCCGTCATGGGTTTACACTTAATGGTGAGGAAACCACCATTGTGACCGCCAGCAACAGAACCGACGATACGCTTGCCATTTACGCAATCGATGTGGCGTCGCGCCGTCTCATAAATGTTGCGGATGGCCCCCAAGCGACGGGCATGACGGACCCGTATGGTCTTTGCATGTATCAAAGCGCCGCAAGCGGCACGACCTACGCAATCGTAAATGATACCGACGGCGTGGTTAAACAGTGGGCGCTGCGCGAGACGGCGCCTGGAAAAGTGTCAGCTGAGCTCATGCGTGAGTTTTCTGTCGGCTCCCAAACTGAAGGCTGCGTTGCTGACGACAGCACAGGCGTTCTTTTGATCGGTGAGGAAGCCGTAGGACTTTGGAAATACGGCGCTGAGCCCGAAGCTGGCGATGCTCGATCGGCTGTTGTGCTAGCGGCAGATGATGATGCGCTGAATCCGGACGTGGAAGGCGTTTCTATCTATCACAAGGAAAATGGTGAAGGGTATATTGTCGTTTCGAGTCAGGGCAGCGACAGCTATGTTCTCTATCAACTCCAAGCGCCGCACGAATTGGTCGGTACGTTTGCGATAATTGCCGACGGCGCAAGCGGTATTGATGGAGCTTCCGAAACTGATGGACTTGATGTCACGAGCGCGCCTCTTGGCGGCAAATTTCCGAAAGGATTGTTAGTCGTTCAAGACGGCCGGAATGTTCTTCCGCCGGAACCACAGAACTTCAAGTTCGTGTCGTGGGCGGATGTCGAGACCGCGCTCGACCTGGTTGAGTAAGCAAGAATAGGAGGCTTAGAATGAAGTCCTATACCCCCCTCGCACCCCGAAATGCATCGTTCAAATATCTCAGAACGATGCTTCTTCGAGCAGGCTCAGCGACCCTGCTCGCTGGCCTGACGGTCTCTTGCGCACACAACAGCGGCGGGGCTAATGAAAGCGCCGCTGCCGATCCGGAAAAAGCGAAAAACGTCATTCTTTTTGTCGGCGACGGTATGGGCGTCAGTACAGTCACCGCCATCCGAATCCTGGCCGGTCAGCTTGAGGGGCAATCAGGAGAAGAGTACGTGCTTTCATGGGAAAAATTCCCCCACGTAGCGCTTTCGAAGACATATAACACGAATCAACAGGTTCCCGATTCAGCGGGAACCGCGACGGCGATGCTGTCCGGCGTCAAGACCAAAGCCGGATTCATCGGAGTCGGCCCCACGCCGAAGAGAACAGACTGTGTCGCATCTCTTTCGCATCCCGTAGAAAGCATACTTGAGCGCGCCGAGCGCCAAGGGCTTTCCACCGGCATTGCAACAACAGCGCGTCTCACGCATGCCACGCCCGCTTCTGCATACGCTCATGCTCCGGAACGCGATTGGGAATCCATCGCCGACATGCCGGAAGCAGCAATCTCCGCCGGTTGTAAGGATATTGCTCAGCAACTGATCGAATTTCCGATTGGAAACGGTCTTGAAGTTGCTCTTGGAGGCGGTCGCTCAAACTTCCTTCCAAATACTGCGCAGGATCCTGAATACAGCGATCGGCAAGGCACCCGGACGGACGGGCGCGACCTTCCAAATGAGTGGGCGAACAGACAGAACGCTTCTTATGTCTGGAATGAGCATCAGTTTCACTCGGTAGACGTTTCCAAAACGGATCATCTGTTGGGACTGTTTGACACCGGCCATATGAAATTTTCACTGGATCGAAAGGACGATCAAGCGGGCGAACCATCGCTCGCCCATATGACAGAAAAAGCCATTAGAATTCTCCAAAAAAATGAAAAGGGATTCTTTCTACTCGTTGAAGGAGGTCGAATCGATCATGGCCATCATGAAGGCGTCGCAGCATTGGCGCTCCATGACGGCGTCGCTATGGCGGAAGCCGTCGCGGTGGCTGACCAAATGACTTCCGATGCTGATACGCTGATCATTGTAACTGCCGACCATAGCCACACATTCGTAATGGCAGGTTACCCGACGCGCGGTAATCCCATCCTTGGAAAAGTTATCGGCAACGATGATTTTGGCGAAGCGAAAGCCACTCCGGACCTACTAGGTGACAATCTGCCTTATACGACACTCGGTTACTACAATGGGCCCGGCGCCGTAACATCCCTTCCCCGGCCAGACATTTCTGACATCGACACGGAAACTCCCACCTATCACCAGCAAGCATTAATTCCGCGTTCCAGCGAAACGCATGGCGGCGAAGACGTTGCTATTTACGCCAAGGGCCCGGGTAGTGAACGAAATCACGGCGTCATGGAGCAAAGCTCAATTTACGATGTGATGCTGCAGGCATACGGGTTCGACAAAGAGTAATCTCGTTCACAAAGTTAATACTTGCAAATGCGCACCCTGTCTTCTTGCAGTTTCGTTTCTGACAGACAGGGTCGGAATTGCGACAAAAGTACTGACGTTTCATGTTTCAAAATCTTATACTTAGTGCTCACCGCGACAGTATTGCAATTTTCTCCAGCGTACTCGCAGGAAATTAATCCATCGATATCCAACTCGAAATCCAGTTTTGAGGTGGCGTTATCAGGATATGTCCAACTCGACGCAATCATTCCTTTTGCCGTCTCGCCTCAAAAGGATCACCCAGACCTTACTTTGCGTAGGGCTCGTCTGGCGCTCAAAACCACGTTTACAGAATGGCTGCTTCTGAAATCGGAAATCAATATCGACGATGCCGGCAACGCTCAGGCGACGTCTCTCTATCTTGAATATGCTGCCGCCGATAGCTATCCGAGAGTGCGTCTTGGTCAATTCAAAACACCGAACTCGCTCGACTACCTCACGTCCTCAAGGCACATATCAACGATTGAGCGGTCGCAATTCACAAACATATTCGAGTTTGACCGCCGCGTCGGCACTGCAGTCTTTTCCGACAGTGAGTCACATACATGGAATGCGGGCCTGTTTGCTGGCAACATTCATACTGATCCGTTCAGCAGCGGAATGGCGGCTGCGACGAGACTAACCTACGCGCCTGTGTCGACTGCATCTCGAGTAATCCACCTCGGCGCTTCTGCGAGATATCGCAAAAACCAAAGATTCTGCGAAGCAGACTCGCTTCCCTTCGATCAAGTTGAAACCGTTACTGAAGGTTTTGGAGATAGTTGCAACGGAATGCAAAAATCGGACTTGTTCGTTGGAATTGAGAACGCCATTTTATTTTCAAAGTTTTGGGTATCCGGAGAGATTGGCGTGTTGGCCGGTCTTGGAACGGAACAAGCCGCGGAGGAGAGGCTGCACGGCGGATATATCGAAGCCGGCTACGCTTTTGGGGGAACAAAAACATATACGGACGGCGCATTCGGCTTACCTTCTATTGATCGATCCTTGATGCGGGGCGGCCCCGGCGCATACTTTTTCGTCCTTCGCTATGACAACGCTGAAATTTCGCATTCAGGCGGCAGCAAGGAAACATTCACGGTCGGCCTTGACTGGTGGGCTACCAGGAATCTTCAGATGCGTATGAATCTTTACAGAACGCTCAAGAAACCTGACCCAGCCCTAGACACCGCCAACACCGAAGAAGCAAGTACTGGCTTATCTTTGCGATTGCAGGCTCAATTCTAGAACGACTAATCCATTACCGGAATCGAATAACTAGCCTGCGAAACATCTTCGGGCCAGCGTTGTGTTACTGTCTTTAATTTTGTCCAAAAACGAACGCCGTCCGGGCCGTGCTGGTTCGTATCGCCAAACCCTGACCTCTTCCAGCCGCCGAACGAGTAGTATGACAACGGCACGGGAATCGGAACATTGACGCCGATCATGCCGACATTGACCCGCGCCGCAAACTCCCGTGCGGCCGAACCGTTTCTGGTAAAGATGGCGACGCCGTTGCCGTATTGATGTTCGGACGGAAGTCTCAACGCCGTTTCAAAGTCGGGTGCACGAACAATCTGAAGCACTGGACCAAAGATTTCGTCCTGATAGGATTTCATCGTTGGCGTAACATGATCAAAAAGACTGCCTCCGAGATAGTATCCTTCTTCAAGCCCCTGAAGCGCAATGTTGCGCCCATCAACGACAAGCTCAGCGCCTTCCTTAACGCCCATCTCAATATAGTTTCTCACCCGTTCCACATGCGCGCGGGAGACTAACGGGCCAACATCCGATTCCTTGTCGAAAGGATGACCGATTTTCAGACTTTCTACTCGGGGCTTCAACATCCGAACAAGTTTATCGGCGGTCTCTTCGCCCACTGGCACAGCGACTGGCGTCGCCATGCAGCGTTCCCCGGCAGAACCAAACGCGCCTCCAATGAGTTGATTGACGGCATTATCTAAATCAGCGTCAGGCAATATGATCAGGTGGTTCTTTGCGCCGCCGAAGGCTTGCACACGCTTTCCATTATTTGCGCACGCCGCGTAGATCGACTGCGCAATATCAGAGGAACCGACGAAGCTGACTGCGGCAACGCGCGGATCGGCGATCAGTGAGTCCACAGCTTCCTTATCGCCATTCACGACATTCAGAACGCCGTCCGGAGCGCCGGCTTCCATCATTAGCTCCGCAAGCCTCATCGGCGCGGAAGGATCGCGCTCCGACGGCTTACAGATAAATGTGTTCCCGCATGCAATTGCAACCCCAAACATCCACATCGGAATCATTGCCGGAAAGTTGAATGGAGTGATGCCGACGCCGACGCCAAGTGGCTGACGAATTGAATAAACATCAATGCCGGGCCCAGCGCCTTCGGTATATTCGCCTTTCTGCAGGTGTGGAATGCCGCATGCAAATTCGATCACGTCGAGGCCGCGTTGAACATCACCGCGCGCGTCCGCAAGGACTTTCCCGTGCTCTGCAGAAATCAGACGCGCCAAAGTATCCATATCCTTCTCGACAAGCTCCTTGAATCGAAAAAGCACACGCGCGCGACGTTGTGGGTTCGTTGCAGACCAATCCGGAAAAGCTTTGCTAGCGGACGTAACAGCCTTCTCGACCTCGTCTTTGGAAGCCAGCGCTACCCGCCCCTGCACCGATCCGCTCGACGGATCTATGACATCGGCATTCCGCTTTGACGCGCCGGGAATCTCCCGGCCCCCAATAAAGTGGCCTCGTTCAAACATTTCTTTATCCAATTGCTATGATAGTTTCGGGATTAACGCTTGAGCATCCACTCGTGCGCCGGATCATTGTTGATCAACCAGGTTCGTCTCGGCCCTGCCATGACGTTGAGGTAATACATATCGTAGCCATGCGCTGCACCAACCGGATGGTAGCCGCGTGGAACCATCACTACGTCGCCGTCCTCAACGCACAGAGTTTCATCGAGACTGCGATCATCGGTGTAAACTCGCTGGAAACCAAATCCTTGCGGCGGGTTCATTCGGTAATAGTAGGTTTCCTCAAGAGCGGATTCTGCCGGCAGGTTATCGCTGTCATGTTTGTGCGGCGGATAACTCGACCAGTTTCCAGCGGGCGTGATGACCTCGGCAATGAGAAGGCTATCCGCAGGCTCGGTTTCGGGAAGGACATTACGTACGAACCGGCGATTGGAGCCTGATCCCCGATCCTCAACACCAATGTCTGCAGGTATGATAATACGAGGCTCGATACGCGACCAGCCGGGCGCCGTACAAATTGCGAGCTCCAACGATGTTGACGCCTGTATTTCACAAACTGCGTCCGCCGGCGCATAAAACGCATATGGCGCTTCATCGTCAAACACGCCGGTTCGACTGCCGATCTGGCCAAAATCTCTCGCATCGACCCGGAATTGCGCGCGTCCTGCGAGTATGACGAAACAAGTCTCGCGATCACGCACGGAATGCCTGATTGTCTGACCTTCACTGCAGCTGTGGATGCTGAATCCAACATAACGCCATCCAGCTGACTCTGGCGTTATATTGAGTATGCATCCGCTATCATTTGGCTCGGTCGGCCGAATGCGGAGACCGGACATGCCACAACCCCTTTCCTGTTATCCTTCGCCCAGCAATGTTTTCTGAGAAAGTTTTTTCAGCGTTTTAAGTCCCAGCGTTGAATACTCTTTTGGCGGCGCTTTGGCGGGATCTTGCTCCGCCTCGACAATGATCCAGCCGCTGTATTCAATGGCTTTCAGCGCTTCAAAAACGGGCGTAAAATCTAGGTCGCCATCGCCGGGCGCGGTAAACATGCCCTCGATAACGCCGTCCAGGAAGCTGGCGCCGCGCACCCTGGTGTTTTCAAGCGTAGCCTGCCGGATATCCTTACAATGAACATGCACAATACGTTCCGGGTATTTTGAAATAGCGCTTGCCGCATCAATTCCACCGGCCGCCGCATGCCCCGTGTCCAGAACAAGCCCGACATTATCGTTCGTATCTTGCAGAAACCTGTCCAAGTCGCCGCCCGTCTCGACGATCGTTCCGAGATGGTGGTGATATGCGAGGCGCAGCCCTTGATCAGCGATGAAATCGCCGACGCTCGACATCCTGTCGCAAAACATCGTCCAGTCTTCTGATACGACAATGGGTTGATCCTCGAGCGGCGTTGCGCGGCTCGTGTGGGTTGCGTTGCTTGTTTCCGCTATAATGAAAACGTCACAGCCAAGCGCCTTCAACAGTTCAAGATGCGCCTGCAGCGCCTCGATTTCTGCTTCTGCATCCCGCAATAACAGATTTGAACTGTACCAGCCGCCAACAAGCTTCAGGTCATAGGATTTTAGAATAGGTGCAAGAACAGCAGCATCGCGGGGGAACTTGCCGCCGAGTTCGACGCCGTCAAACCCGATTTCTTGGATATCCGAAAGGCAGGCGTCGAGGGTCGTTTCCCCACCCAGCGATGGCAGATCATCATTTGTCCACGCAATAGGGCTCACGCCATATTTTATCATTCTGATTCTCTTTCCCGAATACGCTTGAGTTCGGCATCGTACTCTTGCCGCGCTTCCCGCACTTCTTTACGCTGGGACGTTTCTGGAACGGCGACATCCCACCAATGGCCTCCCGCTTCAGTGGTGCGATCGGGATCGGTTTCAATGATAATCACGCTTGTATGTTCGTTTTCTTTTGCGCGCTGAAGCGCCTTATCAAGCGCCTCGATGTTGGTTACCTTTTCGGAATGTGCGCCGAGGCTGCGTGCGTGTGCGGCAAAGTCAATTTCAGGCATCGCTTTTTGATCAGCATCTTTCATCAAATTATTGAAAGGAGCACCGCCGGTGGCGACCTGAAGTCGATTGATACAACCGAACCCCCGGTTGTCGAGCACAATGATAATTAGTTTTTGCCCTAGCAAAATCGATGTCGCTATTTCGGAATTCGCCATCAAATAGCTGCCGTCACCGACCATCACAAAAACATTGGGTGCGCCTACCGCCATCTTGACGCCCAACCCGCCAGCAATTTCGTATCCCATGCATGAATACCCGTATTCGACATGGTAGCCGCCGGCTGTCTCCGACCGCCACAGCTTATGCAACTCGCCTGGTAAGCCGCCGGCCGCGCATACGACGACATCGCCCCGGTCCGCCGATCTGTTTACGGCGCCGATAACTTGCGCATCCGAAGGAATATTGGAGCCGTCGTCGCGAGTTGCGTGTGCAACCGACAAAAGCCAGTCGTCACGCCAAGCAGCGCACTGAGTTTTCCATTCCGCCGAAACGGCATAACTTTGGACAAGCGAAGCCAACGCATCCAAGGTTTCGCCCGCATCGCCGACCACTGGCCTCCCCATGTGTTTTTGGGCGTCGAATGCAGCAATATTAATATGAACGAGTTTCTGCCCCGCTTTTCCAAGCAGGCTTTTCGATCCAGTGGTGAAATCCTGAAGACGGGTGCCAACACCAATAACCAGGTCCGCTTCAGAGGCCGCAGCGTTCGCCGCGCTGGAGCCAGTCACGCCAATCGCTCCAAGATTGCATTCATGGTCATGCGGTAGAGCGCTTTTGCCGGCCTGGGTTTCGGCGACCGGAATGCCTTTGGCTTCAGCAAACGCTGATAGCGTGGATTCCGCACCACTGTAAAGAACGCCGCCGCCCGCCACGATGAGGGGCTTCCTACTCACTTTCAGTTCCTGAACCAACTGCGATAGTTCGTCATTATCCGCGCGCGGACGCCGGATATTCCATACTTTCTCTTTAAAGAACTCTGTCGGGAAATTATATGCCTCGGCCTGCGTATCCTGACACAGGGCTAGCGTCACCGGCCCGCATGATGCCGGGTCCGTCATTGTGGCCATGGCGCGCGGCAATGCGTTCAATAACTGTTCAGGGCGCGTAATCCGGTCGAAATAGTTTGATACGGGCCGAAAGCAATCATTGGCCGATATGGTGGCGTCATGTGTCGCTTCAATTTGTTGAAGCACCGGGTCCGGGCGGCGGCCAGCAAAAACATCGCCAGGAAGAAACAACACAGGCAATCTGTTGACATGAGCGAGCGCCGCTGCAGTCACCATGTTGGTGGCGCCAGGACCGATTGACGTTGTACAAACCATGGCGCGGCGGCGTCGACTGGCCTTGGCGAATGCGATCGCCGCGTGCGCCATGGATTGCTCATTATGCGCACGATAAGTCGGCAAGTTCTCTCGAGCCTCATAGAGCGCTTCGCCCAGAGCCGAAACATTGCCGTGACCGAATATGGCCCAGACGCCGGCAAAGTAAGGAACGGCGCCGCTGTCGGCTTCCATCCGTTGCGCATGAAGATAGCGAACTAGCGCCTGAGCGGCTGTCAATCTGATTGAAGCCATGGACTAATTCCGTTCTCGCGCAGCTTGTTTCGCAGCATCCCAGCCTTTGACCAAACGTTTAAAATTGCGCATTAACTCCGATTTCAATTCCGCATCGGTTATCTTTCCCGCGAGCCAATGCTTCGCCGCGCCATTAAAAATAGTGCGGCCGACGGCAAAGCCTTTCACCAGCCGGCACCTTGCCGCAGCCGAGAAGGACTCTATCAAAGCATTTTCCTCGGCAGAAAGCCCTAAAACGACGATTCCTCTACAATACGTGTCATTTTCCAAAATCGCCGTTTCGATTGCGTTCCAGGCCGCATCGTTGGTTGACGGCTCCAATTTCCACCAGTCAGGATAAACTCCAAGGCTGTAAATTTTTCGGATAACGGACGCCGTGGTCGTCTCGTCACATTCGCCATGCTTTGACGCAATGATCTCAACAAGCAATTCGTGTCTGGTCCGCCTGCAAGCGTCAAACAGCCGGATAAGCTGCCGTTGCTGAGCCTGTTCCAATTGATCGGGATCATCGGGATGATAAAAAAGCAGGCACTTAACAACATGGTTTAGTGGCCATTCACTGATTTCCATGCCGATGTCGCCCTGCTGTTCAAAGGCCAGCGGTCTTGATCCGGGCAACTCAACAGGCCTGCCAATCCAGTAGGGAAAATCCGCGGCGATTTCGAGCGCTCTTTTGCCATAACGCCCGTCAAGCAAAACACCGAAGGTTGGATCGCCTTGAGCAATTTCATGAACACCCTCAAACGCGAGGCGCTTTAAGGTATCCAATCGTCCAATATCTGCGTCGAATTCCCGTGCAAGATCTTCCAATTGCGTGCGGTGATCGATCGCCAAAACCTTGAGAGAGTCGTAGTTCACCGCGCGTGTCGTCGACCAGTGAATATTTTCAAGCTGCGCATCTTCACGCAGCCTAGCCTGTCGCACCTTACTTTCCAGAAAGTAATTGAGTTCCGGCTCCGTCGGCATTGCTGGCGCGCAGCCATGTCGCGATACCACAATGGCGCCGGCCGCATTCGCGAGACGGCAACATTCAGCGGTTTCGGTGCCTCGCAACCAGCCCTTTAAGAATCCGCTCATAAAAGCGTCGCCGGCGCCAAGGACGTTAAAAACTTCGACGGGAAATCCTTCGCCTTCTATTCCGTCGTCGAGAAGGTCCGGAATCTCTTCCTCGAACGCCACACAACCGAGCGGGCCTCTTTTACAGACAATAAGAGCAGGAGTTTTCCTCCTAATATTCTTTATCGCGTCAATAGTATTTGTTGATCCGCCGAGAATATGAATTTCCTCTTCCGTCCCGACCACTAAATCACAGTCTGGAAGTATTTCCTGCAATACGTGGGTGACGTCTTCGTTGGTCACAAACCTGTCTTCCCCGCGGTCAGGTTTTGTAAGTCCCCACAATACCGGACGGTAGTCGATGTCGAAAACCACTTTCCGGCCGGCCTCCTTCGCTATACGGATTGCCGAAAGGCACGCGTCTCGCGGGGCAGGCTTCGAAAAATGTGTTCCGGTGACAAGAATGGATGCTGATGAGGCTATGTACTTCGGGTCAATATCTTCGACGCAAAGCGCCATGTCGGCGCAGTTTTCCCGGTAAAATATCAGCGGGAATTGTTCCTGATCCCTTATGCCAAGAATTACGAGCGCTGTGAGGCGTTCATCATCGACAACGATGCCTTGCGTTCCGACCCCTTCCCGCTCCATCTGCTCGCAGATAAAGCGTCCCATATGGTCGTCTCCAACACGGGTGATAATCCCGCTAGACAACCCTAACCGCGCAGAACCTATCGCAATATTGGCCGGACAACCGCCAACATATTTGGTGAAAGACCCCATATCTTCGAGGCGACCGCCTACTTGCGCGCCATAAAGGTCGATACCGGCCCGTCCGATTGTGATAACATCGATTTCGGCTTCCGGCACGCTCATTTTAGCTCCTGTTCAACCGGCCCATCCAGCATGGTTGTAATATATATTCCATTTGTTTCTTTTTTGCAATTGTTGTTTCAAAAATGAAATATATCGTGTAACATCAGCGGCTTAAAACTCGGAATCATGCTACATGACTAAACTAAAAATTGGCCTTATCGGAACAGGATATATCGGAAAAATTCATGCGCTCGGGTTTCGGAACGCGCAAACTCTGTTTCCTGACCTTCCCGAGTTGGAGCTTACCACAATCTGCGATGCGGAGGCCGGTCGCGCAGAAAAGATGCGTAAGGAGCTAGGGTTTCTCTATGCAACAGCTCACTGGCGCGACGTAATTGACGATCCCGAACTGAACATCATTGCAATCGCGACTCCGAATTTCTTGCACCACGAAATGGCGACCGCGGCCTTGAAGTGCGGAAAACACGTCTACTGCGAAAAACCAATGGGGGTGTCATTGGATGAAGCACGTGACATGGCTGATGAAGCGGCTCGCACGAATGTACACACTTTGCTTGCATATAATTATCTGCGCAGTCCTGCCTTTATTCACGCACAAAAATTGGTTCGAGAAGGGCGTATAGGACGTATTTTCTACTTACGCGGTGTTTATGAAGAAGAATATATGGCGGATGCTGAAGTTCCCTTCAGCTGGCGATGCGAAAAGAAATCCGCCGGCGCCGGTGCGCTTGGCGACCTCGGCTCTCACCTTTTGTGCGCCGCTATTTCATTGCTGGGCGCGCCTTTGGAAGTTTCCGCTGATATCAACACCATCATCCCGACACGCTTGCCTGCTGGTGGGAATGGAAAGCGGCGAACTGTTGAAAATGAAGACATCGCCCATGCTCTTCTGCGGTTTCCTAAAGGCGTCACAGCCTCCTTCATGACAAGCCGGGTTTCGTGGGGGCGCAAAAATCATCTTTCATTTGAAGTTTATGGTGAAAAAGGCTCCATTCGCTTTGATCAGGAGCGCCTGAACGAATTGAAGTTTTTCGAAAGAGGCACAGCGGAGTCAGAAAATGGATACCGCACGATTCTCACAGGACCATCTCATCCGCCTTATGATCATTTTATTCCTTCGGCTGGCCACCAGATCGGTTTTAATGACCTAAAGACCATTGAAATCGCGGAGTTTGTCAAATCTATCACTGCCAAATCGCCACTTTTTCCATCATTCCATGACGGTGTTACGATAGAAAAAACAATGGATGCGATCCTGAAATCAGCCGCGTCCAGAAAATGGGTTCCGATTAGCGCCTCCCAATAAATTGAATTAATTTTTCATTCTTTACAAAGAATGGAAAGTTTGTTCTAGTTCCTCGACGAAGCGAAACGAAAACAAAAAGTCGGCAGGCTTGCGATCAAAATTTCAAGCCTAGTCTACATCACGCTTCTATACAGGGTTGGGAAACGTCACATGCTGTGGACCATTATATCATTCATACTCTGCACATCGGCAGTGGGCGTGGTTGTTTATTTAATGACCCGCCGGGACAACCTTTCTGGTTCCGATGAATATTTTCTGGGGGGACGACAGCTAACCGCTTGGGTGATCGCTGGCTCGCTAATATTAACAAATTTGTCCACTGAGCATTTGATTGGGCTAAATGGAGATGCTTTCAATCATACAGTTGCAGTGATGGCGTGGGAGACAACGGCCGCACTCGCGATGGTGCTGACGGCGCTGTACTTTCTCCCGCGATATTTGAAGCGCGGCCTGACGACGATCCCGCAGTTTCTTGGTGAACGATTCGACAACACCACCGCGACCATCGCAACGTTTCTGTTTTTGTTTTCTTATGTGATCGCAATTCTTCCAGTGGTGCTTCTGTTCGGCGCGTCAGGGCTTGAGTCACTTTTTAATGTCTCTGAGAACCTCGGCATCGATCGGACCGGAGCCATGTGGATTATCATCTGGCTGGTCGGCACTATAGGGTCGCTTTACGCTATCTTTGGCGGTCTGCGCGCAGTCGCCCTGTCCGACACAATCAACGGCATCGGATTTCTCGCGATTGGTCTCTTGATTCCGGTGTTGGGGCTTTTGGCGATCGGGAATGGCGATATCGGCGCCGGTCTGTCCGAACTCTACACCGAAGAAGAGCCCAAATTCGACATCACTGGTGATGAACCTGGGTCGTTTTTGCCGTTTAGTGTGCTGTTCACGGGCATGGTCATCAACCAGATTTTCTTCTGGTGTGCTAACCAGTCAATCATGCAACGCGCGCTCGGCGCCAAGAATCTGAAGGAAGGGCAGAAAGGCGTTCTGATCGCCGCCGGCTTTAAGCTGCTCGGCCCTTTGATCATTGTCCTTCCTGGCGTAATTGCATTCCACATGTTCAAGAACGAGCTTTCGCCCGACCAATCCATGCTGGCTTACCCAACGCTCGTAAAAGCTGTTTTGCCACCCGCCTTGCAGGGACTCTTTGCGGCCGTCATGGTCGGCGCAGTGCTGAGCACATTCAACAGCGTTCTTAACAGTTCAGCGACCCTGTTTAGTAAGAATGTTTATGAGACGCTCATCAACAAATCAGCGAGTCCGAAGCAAGTCGTCCGATCCGGACGCATTTGCAGTATAGTTCTCGCTCTTGGCGCCATGACCATTGCCCCGATGATCGACACGAGCGGAAGCGTCTACAACTATTTGCAAACAATCAATGCGACGTTCTTTGGCCCGATGCTCGCCGTGATACTCGCTGGTTATATGACAAAATGGGCTTCTGCAGCCGCAGCCAAGACAGGTTTGGTTGTTGGACCAATTCTGTTCTACTTGCTTGTATTCGCTTATGGAGACGCTGTTCAGGCCAGCCTGAAATCATTGCTTGGACTAGAACACGACATCCATTTTCTGCATTTTCTCGCTGTCGTATTTATCGCAACATTAGTGATATTATGGATAGTCAGTAAAATTGCGCCGGCAAGGACTGTTTACCGCGCAGAGCATTCTATGGACGTCGATCTAACGCCGTGGCGGTTCGCTAAACCGGTATCGATATTGATTACGGTAATGACAATTGGGACTTACATCATGCTGGCGCAATAACAGCGCCCCTACCCGGCTTCAGCTGACGTTGAATTCTGAAAGGCGTAACCCAGTACGATCGACTGAGCGAGGCACATGGAGACGCTTAATGAACGAAATTGCCTCACTTCCCCATCCTTTACTGTAAATGCGACAGAAGCATGCGTCGCTAACGGATTTATCTGGCTGTCGCTGACGGTAATAATTCGGCACTTCTGTTCAGCCGCGCTCGCAACCGTTTCTAATGTTTCCGTGGAATACGGGGGAAAACTGATTGCGATCATAAGGTCACGCGATGTGACGGACTGTGCCTGAGAATGATAAAACCCTCCTATTCCATCTATGAAAATGGCGCGTTTGTTCAGGCGTGAAAGAGCGTAGGCTATGTATGATGCTATCGGAAACGCTCGCCCGAAACCTACGACGTATACACTCTCCGCATCCGAAATCAGTTTTATCGCCTTATTCAACTCTTGGGGCGCCACGTCTTCACGCAGATGCCCCAGCGCCAATATATTACTGTCCACAAGTTCGGAAAGTATCTGAACCGATCCCGTGACCTTGGCTTTGCCGACTTTGTCCTTGAATTGACGAATTCGTTCGGAATACCCCAGAGATGAATGACCGGCCAGAAGGTCATCTCGAAACAATCGCTGCATCTGACTGGCGCCGTCAAATCCAAACGATTTTGCAAAACGAACAATCGCTGACGGCTGCACGCCGCAGCGATCCGCAAGCACAGCGACGGTTTCCAGCGCAAAATCGTTCGGTTCGTCCAGAACATATTTCGCAATTTGCTGTAACCGTTTGCTCAGCGAATCGTATTCGTTGCGGATGTTCGTGCGTAGTTCATCGACAGTTTTAGGCGGCTTCATTTTTTGTCCTGCAAGCTCTGAAATTTATTGCCAACCGGCACTGTTTGGAATATATTTTTCAACTGTAGAATAAATTGTTTACGCCTTTTTGCAATATAGAAAAGCTTTCCTGTCATGCATCATATCGCCCTTGTCGGAGCCGGACGGATCGGCGCTATTCATGCGAGAAACGTAGCGCATCATCCGAGGCTCAAGCTTGCCTATGTTGTCGATGCATCAGAGGAAGCTGCGCATGGCTTGGCGGCGGCGACAGGCGCAAAAAGTTGCACCTTGGCCGATGCGATAGGGGACAGGAATGTGAATGGTGTAATCATTGCGAGTTCAACCGATACGCATCTTGAATTCTCGATCATGGCTGCGAAAGCTGGGAAAGCAGTTTTTTGTGAAAAGCCGATTGATCTTAGCCTTGAAAAAGTGAGTAACAGCGCTGCATTTTTTGGCGATGGCGACACGGCTTTCCTGCTCGGGTTTAATCGTAGGTTCGATCCCAATTTTATGAAGCTTCGCGACCAGATCAAGAGTGGCGCAATCGGCAAAATCGAGACAATTCACATTACAAGCCATGATCCGGCTCCGCCCCCGCTTTCCTACATTCCAAAAAGCGGCGGATTATTCAGAGACATGACAATTCATGATTTTGATATGGCGCGCTGGCTTACTGGCGAGGAATTTAGTGAAGTCTACGCACAAGGAGCGTGCCTTATTGATGAGAAAATCGAAGATCATGGAGATATCGATACTGCAAAAATTCTCCTTAAAGCCGCTTCCGGACAAATGGTGTTTATCAGCAACAGTCGCCGTTCCGGGTACGGATACGACCAGCGCATTGAGGTGTTCGGTTCCGAAGGCCGGCTGGCCGCGGGGAATATGTTTGAAACGACTGTTGAGCGCTGGTCGCAAGGGGGGCGAAACGCTGACAAGCCATTGGATTTTTTCCTTGAACGATATGCTGCGGCATATGAGAGCGAAATCGCACATTTCGCTGATATACTGGACGGATGCAGCAAGCCTAGCGTGACATATGATGATGGATACAAGGCGCTGTTGATCGGCGAAGCCGCCATAAAATCCTGGAAGCAAAAAACTTCAATAGAAATCTCAAATAATTAGGTCGTCGGCCTTATCGGCAAAAATCTTTCTTGAACTCGATAAGTCTTCGAGCAGTTGTCCCTACCGAGAACCCGATTCCCGAATAAAGCTTGCGAAATTTGAAGCCTGAAGCCAAGCTTCAAAGATGCGCGAGTGGCTCTATTTATTTGCCGGCTTTCTTCGCGATCTGGTTCGGTCTCCATCTGAACTTCGCGCCGAAAACGCCGCGCTTCGTCAGCAGCTGTCGGTTCTGCTCATTCGCGCGCCGAAACAACTTCACCTCAGACGCAGCGATCGGCTCTTGCTGACGCTCATCTGGCGTTTCGTTCCGGATGCCAGGAAAGTCATCCGGATTGTCAGGCCCGAGACACTCGTCCGCTGGCATCGGATGGGCTTTCGCGCCCTGTAGCGCTGGAAATCGTGCCCCGGGGCGGCCGGCCAAAGATCTCAACAGAAATCCGCAGCCTTATCCGCGAAATCAGCCTCGCCAATCCATTCTGGGGCGCGCCGCGCATTCATGGCGAACTCAAAATGCTCGGGATCGATATAGCCGAGTCAACCGTTGCGAAATACATGGCGAAGCGGCGCGGCCCGCCATCCCAACGCTGGAAAACATTTATTCGAAACCATGCGGACGGCATTGCGGCTTGTGACTTTCATATCGTTCCTACGATCAGCTTCAAGCTGCTTTACGCTTATGTCGTGCTGGGTCACGGGCGTCGCAAAATTCTCCATGTCGCGGTGACTGCACACCCGACAGCCGAGTGGACTGCAAGACAGATTACTGAAGCATTTCCATGGAATAAGACGCCCGACACGCTGATCAGGGATAATGACGCCATCTATGGACTTGCGTTTAAAAGAAAGCTCTCAGCCATGGGCATTCGCGACGGCCCGACGGCGCTGCGCTCTCCCTGGCAGAACGGTTATGTCGAACGTCTGATTGGATCTGTCCGGCGTGAATGTCTCGATCACTTGATCGTTCGCGATGAAGAACACTTGCTCCGCGTCCTGAAAGCCTGCGCAAAATATTATAATTCAGCGCGGACGCATCTCGGTTTGGCAAAAGACGTGCTTGTTCCCAGAAAGATTCATGCTCTTGGCCGCGTCAAACAGATTCCGCACCTCGGCTGATTGCATCATGAATACGTCAGAATTTAATGGGATGGACGGCTCCCGACCTCAGCGTCGAGGCGCTAGAATGGAGTGACACAATACAAATAACGGGAGCCATCCACGATGAAAGTGACAACGATAGGACTTGATCTTGCAAAGAATGTTTTTCAATTACACGGCGTTGATGTTGCTGGTCGGACAGTTCTTCAAAAGCGTTTGCGACGAGGCAGTCTACCAGCGTTTTTCGAGAAGCTGCCGCAATGTGTTGTGGGTATGGAAGCATGTGCAAGTGCTCATCATTGGGGCCGCACGCTTTCTACGTTAGGTCATGAGGTTCACTTGATGCCAGCGTAGTTTGTAAAGCCTTACGTTAAGACCAATAAAAACGATGCAGCAGATGCGCAAGCAATTTGCGAAGCTGTTACCCGCCCAACCATGCGGTTCGTTCCGATAAAGAGCATCGAGCAACAGTCAATATTGGTGTTGCATCGGACACGTGAACTGATGGTTCGTCAAAAAACGATGATTACCAACGCCCTCCGCGCTCACTTCGCGGAATTTGGCGTGATCGTCCCCCAGAGCGCAGTCAATGTCCGCAAGATCGCCGACATGCTTGAATGCCCAGACCAGTGCCCGCTGCCGGAAATCGCTCGGATAACGCTGATATTGTTGGCCGAGCAACTGCGATCGCTTGAAATGAGATTACAACAGATTGAAAATAAGTTGAGAGCGTGGCATCGCGATAGTGAAGCAAGCCGACGGCTTGCAACCATTCCTGGCGTTGGGTTGATTACCGCGACCGCTATCGTCGCAACCGTCGGTGATGCAAAACAGTTTCAATCAGGCCGGCAATTTGCCGCGTGGCTCGGGCTTGTCCCGCGACAGAACTCAAGCGGCGGCAAACAACGGTTGGGGCGGATCAGCAAACGTGGCGACGCTTATCTCAGGCGATTGCTGGTGCACGGTGCGCGATCCGTTTTACGATGGGCCAAGCAGAAACCCGGCGGCCAGTATGCATGGTTGTCATGTCTAATGCAGCGGCGTCCGACAAATATCGCAACTGTAGCCCTCGCAAATAAAAACGCTCGCATTGCCTGGGCCTTGCTCACAAGAAAGGAAACTTACCAGCATATCTAACAGTCTGCGCGTGTAGAGTTGGCGCAAATTGCAACGGCGATAAAAAATGATGGCGAATCGGATCAACCGGAGCCGGCCAAGCCCGACGAAAACTAAGAGCCAATTGAGCTCGTGAATCTAGTGGGGCGCCGGTTTGCGGATTCCATCAGGGCCAGCGGCGTCTCCCGCCGCATCAACAGGCCGGATACATAGCTGCAATCCTGATCTCGCTATTCTTCACATTCGCCCTTGCATCCGGGAGCCGTCCATACATAGTTTTCGGTAAAGACACTCAAGGACGGCAGTTATTTCTGATGAAAAATGACAAAAGTTAGATCACTTTTGTGATATCCAGAACTTTCTCAATCACGGGGTCTCGCCCAGCCAGAAAGTCGTCTTGAGACGGCGACACAGGAACATCCGGCGCAAGGGTTTTTATTCGAATAGGATTGTGTTGTATATTGGCGTGGCAGTCTGCCTCCGGACAACCAGTGCGATAATTGTGCCGTTCTCGTGCGTACAAAAGATTAGCCTGGAGGGTCGGAAGATTGAGCAAGTCACCCTCAGCCCAAAACTCCAAATCATCACCAACAGGCTCGCCTAAGATAGTCACTTGATCCCCGCCTGCTTGTTTAAGATATGCCGAACTCGATATTCCCGCTGAAAACGTGCGCCCGGAAGTAAGGAGAAAAACCTGCCCTGAAACGAATGATGGAAGCCGCTCCATCAACGCGCGCGTTGTGGTGAGGTCTCCGCCCCAATTAAGGCGCTGATCGACAATCAAATGAACCGGTCGGTCCTGTCGAAGCGACTCTTCCACGTCAGCAGCAAACTGAACGATGTCTCTTTTTCCCGAAAAATCAATATTTGTGCGAAATTGCAGATACGCAATCTTGTTCTTTTCGAGTGTTCTATAGCGAAATGGCTCTTCCGGCTCAGAAAGATAGTATGGGGCCTTTACGTCACGAAGTTTATAAACGAGCTGAAGCCTCGGCGGCGGGATGAACTCTTCAATACCATCGAATTCTACAGCTAAAGGCTGAGCTTTTATGGTCACGTTTTTTGTCTTGCCTGCACCATCGCGACAGGCCAGTTCGATTCGGTCTGGGTTATTGCCAACTCCGGCAGATGCCAGAAGTTCTGGCGCTTCCAAAAAATGATAGATGAATTGTTTTCGCCATCCCGCCTGTCCGCCTTGATAGACTGCCCAACGGGACTCGAGTTCATTGACTGAAAATCCATTAATTGACAATACTTGGTGATCTTCAAGGTGCTTCCACGTGTTGGACGCATGACCCACATAAAGTCCGCTACTTAAAAACAGGAATCGTACAGGAATACGCTGAAACAGATTTTGCCAATTCGTATTGAGAAGGCTGGTGTGCCCATTTCCTGCCATGGCCGTAATTTTTGCGAGCGAAAGATGCAAAGAAGCGAGCGACGCCTTGGATAAGCCGCGTTCTACATTTGCTAGAGTTTGCAGGGCCTTGGTCCGCTGAACTGGCGAATAACTTGGGTCCTGCGTAACGATCTCGCTGCGAAACATATCTAGGTCCGTTTCAAAACCGCGGACTAAATTCATACTAGACGAATTGGCTGCTGAACCGCTCTGGCAAGCACCAAGTGAGATGAACCCAAGGCTTCCAATTCCCGCTAAAAATGCTCGTCTTTGCACAGAGTCTCTCTGGTCCATCATCGCACTCTATTGAACACGAATTCTGATTCACTGGAGGGATCGCGTTGACGACAGACGAATGACTGATAGCCATCGTTAAAGCTGCACAGCCAGTCCCATATAGGCAAATAGAAATCTCCTTTTTTTGTTTTGCGAAAAGCGGTGCGCATTTCATCTTGAATGTAAACTAGATGATTGCCGTCTCTCTCTAGCTTTATCGTCCAACTGAACCGTTCCGGCTCAAATGTCCCGGGGATTGCGGCCAATTCTTGCAGGGACAGTAAAGTCGAATCTGAAAAAATAACTGGTGTTTGGACGACAGTATCGCCACGATATAATGCCGTAATGTCACTGTTAAAGCTTCCCGGCCAGGAAGAATTCGAAGATAATGTCACAACTGTCAGATCTTCATTTATATCGTAGTAGACTTGTGCCAACGCCCCCGGGGAGCGTCCGGTAATGCGCGTGTCCCCATCTTGCGGCATCGAAAAGAGCACTTCGTATATACTCTGGTGCATCTCTTCACCGCTAAACGTGCTACGAAAAAATCTGTATACATCTTCCGCAGCAGCATAAACCGATCCTCCCCCAATGCGATTTGCAACAAGGTACTGTGTCGCCTCCACGCGCTCCCCAAATTTAGCAGCAGGCGCGTAGCGATACGCCATAAAAGGAACGACCTCATAGGCATATTCGTGACCGATGGAGGGGTACCTTTCAGCAAATTCTTGCAACAGAAAATCTGCATAACTCATGCCCGTGGCCGACTCGATCACTGCAGCAGCAACGGCATACGCCCCATTAGAATAATTTCTTGCGGTTCCGGGATCGAAATCCAGCGGTTCTTTCGCAAGTCCGTCTATAATCTCGCTGAGCAAAAGAGGTTCTTTCATGCTAATCCAGCCGAGGTCATTTGTATGTTTTATTCCGGAGGTGTAGTCCAATAGTTGAAGTATGGTTATCCGATCGCCATTTGGAAAATCAGGAATAAATTCGGAAATTTTAGAATCGAACTTTAATTTACCACGCGCCACCAATCGACCAATCGCGTCCTGAGTAAATTGCTTCGACAATGATGCAATCCTGAACCGAGTTTCGGCGGTTACCGGAGTCATATAACGATAATCGGCGAAACCAAATGCTTCCTGAACGACTACTTGCTCCCCTTCCGCGACGAGAACAACGCCATCGAACGAGCCAAAATCTACATACTGCTCGGCGTATTCCCGAATTGCCGCTTTTTTATCTTCGATATCAGCAATCTGGGGAGTGCTGAAAATGGATTCACTTGTTGAAGCGCAACCTGTAAGAATGAGCAAAATTGCCAATTGCAACTTCAAGCGCCGCATAAGTTGAGCTCCGTTCCAATGAAGGGACTTCGCGTGTCAGCATCAAGATGCTGTCAAGATGCGCCGTGAATCGGAACTGGGCGATTCAGGAATTCTGTTCCAGAGCAATTTAACTGACATCGATTCAACGAAGTTGCTCTAAATTTCTCCTTTACTGCGCTTTTCAAAGGAGAGCTGCAGTGGTTCTAATGTCAAGTCCGTTACCGCCGTTGATCACGAGGCGCCCGGCGCGGTCAATTTCGTTCACTCAAAGCGAATAATGTCTATTAATGGCGCACGGCGTATCGGGCCGTCGCCGCGTTTGAACAACAATTGGCGTCCGCCCGGCGCGATCATCGGCGAGCTCTCCCACTCGGCTGTGTTGAGTTCGGTGATGGGTATGGGCTGGACCCATTCCTCGGCAAGCCGGCGTGAAACAAAGAGATTAATATCGCCGCTCTCAGCCTCATACCGAGCAAATACTAAAACACCGATGTGCATATCATAAGTCATGTCGTTATCAGACGCGGCAGAGTTAAGCGCGACAGCATTGTGAACCTCGGCGCCGTCGAGGCGCGCTTCGTAAAGGTCAACCATTCCCGCTCCGCCGGGACGTTCGGAAGCGAACAGCACGTGCCTCTCGCCGATCTCCACCGTGTGGCCGTCCCACCATTCTGAGGCCAGCGACACCAGCGGCCGCAACGACCAATGACCGTCAGCATTTCGCTCTGCAATCCAAGGGTTTTGACGCACCGCTGCGCCGCTGCCGGATAATGGACGCGTCGAAGTAAAATAAAGACGGTTGCCGTCCTGTGACAGCACAGGCTGATAATCGCTATATTGCGTGTTCTCGAAGACGGGGCCATCGGCGCGCCAGTCGCCAGATCGGCATCTCCAAGCTTCAAGGCGCGCACGTTGTCCTTCCTCGCCGGGCGCCCACGCTGTAACATAGAAGGCCGAATAGTCTGAAGCGACAGCGAGACCGTTGACTGACTCGACACGACCGTCGTCGACCAATGCGAAAAATGCATCCCGGCACATAATGACATCTCCGTCCGTCTTTGCTGTGCAGGAATAAGTAACAAGAATCGCGCTGATGGCAGCAGCGTGCCAAAACACGCGCAAAAACACAAAAAAGCGGTCCAGCATCTAATTTCTTTCTGCGTCATCGGGATCGACGCGTACAAGGGTGACTGCGAATGCGGCTCCACCGTCGCGGTCAGCGAGCTCGATTCGCCCTCCCATCGCTTCCAAAAGGCCTTTCACGATCGTTAATCCGAGTCCGGCCCCACCCAGGGCGCGATTGCGCGACTTCTCCGCGCGAAAAAAACGCTCGAAAACGTATGGACGATCCTCGGCGGCTATTCCCGGCCCATTATCCTGAAAAACGAGAGTCGCCCAATACGGATCGGGCCCCTCAGCCGTGACCGTGACGGTCAGCTTGTCCGGCTGGTGGCGTACTGCATTCTCCCACAAATTCAAAAGCACTTGGCGAAAGCGTTCTTCATCGATGAACACATGCAGCATTTCCGGAACGGCGACCACGACAGTCGCATTGGCAGCCTCTGCCATCGGCTCAAGAATATTACGGACGATCTCTGCCAAAGGCATCGATTGCAGGTTGACCTTCAACTGCCCTGCGTCAGAGATCGCGAGTTGTTGAAAATCCTCGACCAACCGCTCCAGCAGCCGATTTTCGCCCTTTAGCGTCGTCACGAATTCCGCATCTTCCGAAATCAAGCCAGCTTCGTGCGCCTCTAGCTGCCCTTTGATGTTGGTGACCGGCGTTCTCAACTCATGGGCAATGTCCGCGATCAACTGCTTGCGCACCTTTTCAGTCCGCGCGATTGCTTCAATGGCAGCATTGAATGCGTCGATCAGGGCCCGAAACTCTGAATCTTTCACGGAAGCGATCCGGTCGGGCATCTTCCCCGATTGAAGTTCGCGCGCCGCCGCCGTCAACCAATCGATCGGCGCCAAAGATCTGCGAAGTACCCAGGTCATGATAAGCATCGCGCTAACGATGACGCCGGTCAGCCATAGCGCTGCAGCGCTCCATACTTCGGTCGCAAATTGATCGCCGACCGCCCGATCGGGAGTCGAAGGAAGTAGTTGCAAACGGCCCCACGCCTCCCCACTAGAACCGCGAAGTAGGTAAAGCTCGGTGTCCGTTAGGAGCAACTCAATCTCGCTTGCACCACCAGACGACACCACGTTTACGAGCAAGCCACCATCGACCTCGGAAACATCTGCTGCGTAGAGGGCCTCGTCGCTGGCGGCCCGAACGCGGTGATCGTTGTCGAGCACAAAGTAGCCCGGAGCGCCGGACTCAATGCCGCCATCCTTTTTGGAGAGTTTGCGAACTGCTGGCCAACCACCGTCTTCGAAAGCGCCCTCCAGTTTTTCAGCGACCGCAAGCTCTCGTTCACCGCGATTAGAGCCGGCGATGACTTCAGTCTGCTTATCGACGAAGGCAGTGCTCGTTGATCGGTGGACGATCATGACCCATGCCACGAACGACACGGTGATGATCAGCGCCATTAGAAGAGACAAGCGGACGACAAGACTATGGCGCATCATCGTCGCTCATACGATAGCCGACTCCGAGTTCGGATCGGATGTAGCGTGGCCGACCACGCGGTTCGCCCAGTTTCTTTCGCAGGCTCCAAATGTGCGTGTCGATCGTGCGGTCAAACCCGTCGAAGTCCGCGCCTAGCGCAAGCTCGATCAACTGGGTGCGTGTGAAAACGCGACCGGGGTTTTTCATGAGCAAATGCAGAATGTTAAATTCGCTCTTGGTCAGTCTCACGGGGTTACTGTCAACCGCGACGGCTCGCGCTTCAGAATCCAGTCGAATCTCACCCAATGCGAGAACGTCGCTTTCGTCCTCGCGGTCTGACCTTCTGTGCAGACAGCGTCGAATACGCGCCAGCAACTCTTTCGATCCAAACGGCTTGCACACGTAGTCGTCGGCGCCAGCCTCCAATCCTTCGACGATGTGGTCTTCCGCAGTTTTGGCCGTCAGCATGACGATTGGGACCACGGACTCGCTCCGGATCGACTTGCAGATCGAAATGCCATCTGCGTCCGGAAGCATGAGATCTAAAATCAGGAGGTCGAATTTGGATTTCCAGAAAAGTTCTTCCCCCAAACGGCCATTAGCCGCGCAAGTAATCTCATAATCTTGCGCCTCAAGAAACACACGCAAAGTTCGCGCCGTGGTTTCGTTGTCTTCAACGATCAAGATCCGGTGCGCCCTCACGGCCTCGCCTCCAGTGATGCAATGGAATCAAGCAGATATTCGCGATACGGCATGTCTTGGAGAGCCTTCTTGTAAGCCGTCAAAGCACCTTCGACATCACCGGCTGCCGACCGAATGTCCCCAAGCGTTTCGTAGAGCAGCCAAGGGTCGGATGATCGCTCGATTGCGAAGAGCGTTAAACGTTCGCATTCTTCATAGTCACCCCACAGGTCGCCAAAAACGGCAAGCACCACTTCATTCGGCGAGAATGACCATTTGTTCGACGCTGTTATCTCTCGCTCCTGCATCTCGGCAAAAGCTGCTTCGAATCCTTGGGTGCTCCGGCTAACGAGAAATGCTTCGACTAGTGACGGACGCGGCGGAGAGACATTTTTGCCTGTAAGCAGGTGGCGTGCATCGCTCTGCATCGCGTGAATGAGGGGCGGCGGCACATTGTTGATGACGTCGTCCGAGTCACGGATATTAGATAGGATTGCGAAAAACCCATCCGTTTTTAAGTCGCGCTCGATTACGGCAGTCATGTGCAAAGCCAATCCAGCGTGTCCGGCACGCCGCACCATCGGGTGCGAACCATCGACGTCGTAGAGCTCCCATCCATAGCCGTACGCGCGGCCCCGATCTCTGTCTTCAGCGTGCGGTGCGATCATATCGGTCATAGTATCATGGCGCAGCAACGCCCCTTTAGACAATGCGCGATCGAAGCGCCAAAGATCCATCGCAGTCGTGACAATGTCACCTGCGCCGATAGAGGCGCTCGCGCTGGAGTAAGGCCCAGCATCGGTGGCGCCGCCAAAATCACGGACATAGCCCTTGGCGCCGCCCGCCGTCATTGAGGTTCCCCAAGTCGTGTCCGTCATTCCCGCAGGCTTGAAGACTCGTTCTTCGAGCAACTCAGGATACGTTGTTTTGGATGCCGCTTCGGCAATCATCGCCAAGAGGCTGTAGCCAAAATTGCTGTACCGGTATCGCGAGTCAGGCTCAAAAAGCAGCGGTTCATCCCGGAAGTAGGCGAGCAGATCTTCGCGACTCAGGTCAGCACCGACGCCGGCGGCAAAAAACCCGTCGGCGTCGGCGTGATCCATCACGCCAGCTGTATGCGACAAGAGCTGCCTGATTGTCACATCGCCCCAGATGAGGGGATCTAATCCACTGATATACCGCATCGGGGAATCGTCGAAACCGACAACTTCGTCCTCAACCAACGACAAGATGACCACTGCCAAAAATGGCTTCGCCACGGATCCAGGGTCGAAAACCGTGTCGATCCGATTGGGAGTCTCGGATTCTCGATCCGCCAGACCGTAGGCCTTGGCGAAAATCAATTCGTCACCTTCTGCGGCAAGAACGACGCCCGAAAATCTGCCCGTACGTTCGTATGCCGCGAAAACCTCGTCAAACAATCCGGCCCGTGAATCCGGAGTGACGGGCGCCTCCCCCAAACTAGAACAAGCGGACAGCCCCACCACGGCCGCTGCAATCACTACGTGCACCCTCATGGCGCACACTCCAGCGCTTCAGACAAAAGCCCAAGCTGTTCAAGGATTTTCCGCGTCATGCTCGCGCACTCCAAACCCCTTCGTTGCTCGTCGATGTCAACGTTGAGCGCAAAATAATACATGTTGTTGGTACGCTCCAAATAACTCACATACCATCCTATATCCGCGCCTGATCCAATCGCCCAGCCAGTCTTCGCGCGCAGTACGAGCTTCGGCTCGTTTGCCTTAATTTGGATTGATCTAAATTGGGGCATCGAACCGCTTGGTGCGCATACTATGTCAAGTCGTGGTCAAGCAGACGCAAGCGAGCGAATGCAGATGGAGCGGACGACGGCGTTGAATGCTGAGTTTCACTGTTTCGCACCTTAGCCAGCTTTACGCATGCTGAATGTTGACCGTGTCCAAGAGTGAAGATTTCGCTTCACTTCTTTCGCGCTATCTTCGCGTGCTCCAATAAACGTAAACGAATCTTGATTTCGGTCGATGCCATAAGTTTCGCAACGAAGCAGTCTTGGGAAGACCGCACCACAGTTATTCGTGGCGACCTTACGATCGGTGTTCTTCCGGTGATCGAACAGCAGCGCAATTCGCGCATTGCGCGTTGTTTGGTCTGTCTACAACACTGCGGCCAGCCCACGGCTATTCCTGAACGCGCCGAACCCGCTTGAAACGGGTGCGAGACACGGTCTCCCATGTGGCTCGATCGTCGAAGGAGCGCTCGAACACCCGCACGAGCGTGTCGGGATCGTCGGGGATCCAGGCCTGGCGAGTCAGGAACACCTTGCCGCCGATATTCCACTCCTTGACGATGTACCAGTCGTCGCCGACGCGTTCAGAGCTCCATGTCTGATATAGCGCATTTTCGCTGATCCAAGTGAACATCCAACGGTCATTGATCTGATCCCAAGCACGGATGGCAAAGGATTCTCGCGCGACGCCGTCATCGACTTGCGTCCATTCCTCTAGGTAGGCGGCCGGGTGTACGCTGCGCCGAACCACGAACGTAGTGGCGTCCGGATCAGGCTCGCCATCGATGATCTGCTGCCAAACGCCTGGCCAAAAGTCATAATAGCCGGATTGAGCGTGGCCTTCGAACGGTTCATTGGTTTGAGCGGAGGCTGGCGTCCCGATATAGGCGACCGTTGCCATTAAGCTCATCATTAATGAAAGGACTCGCATATCGCCTCCATGTCCGCGCCGAGATCATCGTTTGGATTGTGGATGCATTGTTCCGCATCTTTTGGGTGGCGACGCTGGCCGGATCGCCAAGTAAACGATCCAGTAGCGCAGCCCAATGTTGCCGTGGTGACCATAGCAGCCCGACTTTTCACGCTTCACCTCGATGCAATAGATTCATCGAGCATCTTGGCATTCCGATGTCAAAATTCTGTCAATCGGCGGCCCATACCCAAGCAGTGAACTCATAGCGATTTCGATCCAGCCTTTTCGACCGACAATGCTTCCATCACCATTGGTTGAATCCTCATCACAGACCCCGCCTCTTCACCGGCCGGCGGGGAATAGCCCAAGAAGGGGTGATCGCACTTGCCTCAAACTCAGAGGGATGGGTATCCGGATCAGGCCATAAGCGATCCGTCTAGTCGATCAATCGTCGGAGGGAGACGCGCGCCCGTCGTAGTTCAGCACTTAGTCCGCACGCAGGCATACCGCCGTGCATCTTGACAAAACCCTGACGCCTCCATGCAATGGTACTCGCTTCACCGATGAGGACGCCATTTTGAATTCGATAAACTCGATCGTTGTCGCGGTCTCATGCTTTCTGGGCGCCTGCGCGCCTCTGCCCGAAACCCGCGCGGACGACGCTGAGGCTATAAGAGCGGCGTCTGCCCGCTTCTCTCAAGCTTTTGTCGACGGCGACGCTCAAACCATGGCGGAGACTTATACGGAAGACGGCGTCCTAATGCCCCCTGGACGTGAGGCCATAGACGATCCCGAAAGTATTCTCGCTTACTGGACGCTTCGTCCGGGCCGAAAGATCACGGCTCACGCCTCGATCCCGATCGAAATCGTCGTCGACGGCGATCACGCTTTTGATCGCGGTCACTATGAGATTGCTGGCGAAACCAACGGCAATCCCTGGGGCCCGCGGCGGGGAACCTACCTTATTGTATGGGAGCGCGGAGACGACGGCCGATGGCGCATGGCCGTCGACATGTGGACCGAACTTACCAGAGAGTGAATTCAACAATGAAGAATGCCCTTCTCCTACTGGCAGGCGGCATGCTCGCCATCGGCATAACGGCGGCGTCTGCCTCGGCGCAGGAAGTCCGACGCGTGGCCTTCACGTTCGACGATGTTCCGGCGACGGCGTTGGCGCACGGGTCCTGCGACGCCAATCGACTCGCACGATTCACTAAGACACTGATAGAACAACTTGTTGATCTAGAAGTTCCTGCCACGGCGTTCGTGACGGAAAGCCGAGTGTGCGAGCCGCTGCGAGCAAGCCTATCGACCAAGTTGCTTTCTCTTTGGTCCGACGCAGGGTTCGAGCTTGCCAACCACTCCTTCTCGCATTTCGACCTCAACACAACTCCGGTCGAGGCCTACATCGCCGACATCGAGCGCGGAGCCGATACTGCACGCGCTGTCTCAGACGCGGCCAGCGCGCCGTTTCGTTACTTTCGGCACCCATACCTTCACGCCGGCGACACACTGGAGAAGAAGCACGCCGTCGAGGCGTTCCTCTCCAGCGCCGGTTACGAAATCGGCGTCGTCACCATCGACAATCAGGAATGGGTCTTCGCTGACGTTTACAAACATGCGCTGGAGGACGGCGATGCAGCGCGCGGCGAGCGTATCTTAGAGGCCTACGTCGATTATATGAACGACGTATTCGCTTTCTTCGAGGTCTGGTCGGTCGATGTCGTGGGTTACGAACCGCCCCAAGTACTGCTTCTGCATGCAAACGAACTTAATGTGCGCGCGCTTCCGAAGCTCACCGCCATGCTGCAGGATCGTGGTTATGAATTCATCAGTCTTGAGGAAGCGCTTTCCGATCCAGCCTATGCATCTTCCGATAGCTATGTCGGGCCGAGGGGACTGTCTTGGCTTCATCGCTGGGCCCTTGCAAAAGGCATGGAGCTTCGCGAAGAACCCCGCGAACCGGATTGGATCGCGGAGCTTCGGGCGCAGCGCTGACGTTGGTTCAAAGAGCCGTGGTCTCAATCCTCCATCGTCGAAAAGAGATGACGAATGCCAGTCGATAGGGCGACAGGAAATATGCTGGCGTGCGTCTCATCTTCGAAGACACGGTGCTTGACTAACAAATCCGCGTCTTTCCGCGCCGACAGTTTCTCCGAGAAAGTGATCAGTTCATCGACCATGGCGCGTCCGTTTTCGGGTTGGTTTTCCCAGTCGCCCACACCCATATATACGAGCGTGCGTTGGCGGATCTCCTCCCCCTGATCGATCACTTCGTCGTTTAGGAAGTGATGGTCCGCGTACCAGAGGGATGGGCTTACAAGTATGTAGCGATTGAAGGTCTCCGGTCGTGAAAGCAGCATCCATGCACCGAAGAGCCCGCCATACGAATGTCCGACTAAGGTGCGATCCCCATTCAGCCTGTAGCGCGCTTTCAGTTTCGGGATAAGCTCGTCAGCGATGAACGACTGAAAGGCGGGTCCACCGCCCGAGAGCTCCTGGATCTTCGCGCCGTAACCACCGGACGGAAAGTGAAACGGCGTATAGTCGCGGGTTCGGGTCCGCCGATACTCCCGCATGTCCGGATAGACGCCTGGATAGGCGATCGCTACGACGATCATATTCGGAGCTTGGCCGCGATCTGCGAGGTGTTCGACAATGTTGGCGACGATTGAGAACGAATAATCCGCGTCCAGCGCGATCATTAAAGGATAGCTCTCATCGCTTTCATAGTAACCTTTCGGCAGCTTTACGTAGATTTCGTAATCCGCACCATTGCTCAACGCCGAAATCGGCAACACTTCGGTATTTGGCGCCGTGTAGGCTGCAAGCGACTCCTGCGCTTCAACGCGCGCGTGATAATTCATGGTCGCGATTAACGTAACCAACGCCGCGATGACCCTGTTTTTTGAGATAGATATGGTCATATGAACGAACTCCGCTTGTTACTATAAAGGAAAGTTCGCTACATCTGTCACGTCAAGGCCGCGTCAATTAATAATCATGAACGGCAGGTTGTTCGCCTTAATATACCGCGGACTAAACACCGACAGTCCTTATCAAAAACTCTATCTGCGATGGATACGCAGCATTCTAGGTGACCGGCCAAACAATGATCGTGCAGCCGACGTGCATCTAGTTATCACGCAACGTTTCGGACCATTTCCCGGCTCTCGATGAACGACGAGCAATGTCTCATTTCTTGATACCTGCTTGACGGGCAATGCCTATCATCGTGGCCAAATCACATAACTGGAAAGGCCGAACGATGATCGCAGTAAACCGCCAGGCGGCGCTCAGAAAACTAGTAGCTGGCGCATTTCTCCTGTTAGCGGGCTTGTTCCTGCCCCTGTCGGCTGCCCAGGGACAAAGCGGGCCGCCGCAGTATGTCCGGGACGCTGTTGATAAAACCATCGCCATGCTGGACTCGAGCGACGGCAACGCTGTTGAACACTATGTTGACGAGGTCATGATCGGAGTCACGCCCGACCAACGAGCATCGATTATCGCCAAACTAACATCCATTCGCAGCGTGATTGGAGGGGTTACCGATGGCGTGGAAGTCGAGGGGCTTCCGGGAGGTGTTATACTGATACTTGGCGGCTCGACGGGGACGCACCGGGTAAACGTCAGCATTACGCCGGAAGGCGTCACCAGCATCGATCTTGCGTCTTCGGAAGATGAGCCGATGAAGCCGGCAAGCGACCGGGACGGCCGCACCGAACAGCACATCCAGGCGCTCGAGCGGCTCCACCGCATGGACTGGGACGCTTTTGTATCCGGCCATCTTTCGGAGCGCTATCGCGTGAACACTACGGCTGAAGAACTTGGCCGGCTACGCCAGCAACTCGTCAATGCAGCAGCCAACGCCGGGGGAGCAGGCCTCGACGTGCAGGGGGATGTCTATCGTCTTACGCTTGGCGGACCAGATGGTCGCTGGGCAATTTCCTTCACGGTCGAAGACGAGCCGCCATTCGCAATCGATTCGATCGAGATCGAGGATGCCAACGCCAAACTCTCGCTTCCAGTTATTACGCGCGACAACCTCGACGAGGTGCTTGGCATGGCGGAGCAGGCTGGGCTCGACGGTGTCGTCTATGTCCGGATCGGAGGCGACGAGATTAGCCGGACCGCGCTCGGCCTGGCCGATCGTAACCTCGGCCTCCCCATGACCACGACCAAGATCTTCGGTGTCGGGTCGCAGCCGATCGATTTTACGGTAGCTATGGCCTATATCGCGAGTGCGCAAGGGCATCTCTCGCTCGACGATCCGATTTCGGAATATGTCGGCGAGGTTCCTCAGGACAAAGCGGGCATGACGGTAAGGAACCTGCTGGAGAACATGAGCGGCCTGCCCGACTTCATCGACAATGAGCAGGATTGGGACCCGGACCTTGCGTGGATTTCGCGGGACGAATTCGTCCGCCGTATCCTCGCCGCCCCGCTTCGGTTTGAACCCGGCGCGCGCCGAGGGCATTCGCATGCGGGCTTCTCGTTTCTGGCGGCGATCGTCGAAATCGCAACCGGCAAACCCTATTTCGAATATTTGAAGGAGCAGATTCTCGAACCCGCTGGCATGACTGAGACCGGCATGTACGGGAGCGCGCTGGGCTTGGCTGTGGAGGACTTCGCCGTCGGTGGCGGGCCGAGCACGATTGGCCTGCCCAATATCCCGCCCAATTGGGGGCCGACATCTTGGCTCGTAAAGGGTAGCGGCGGGATGTATTCGAGCCTTAAGGACATTCTCAAGTTTACTCGCTTCGTTCAGACTTCGCAGTCCATACCAGACGCCGTGCGGGTCGCGTTCAGTGGGGAAATTGTGAATTTCAACGGGTCGAGGCGTGGTTTCGAGATGTTCGAATTTAGGAGCGGAACGGACACCCAAATTCTGATCTTCTCGAATTCGGCAATCGGTAGCAAAACCTACCGGGATCTCGCCCAGCGGCTAGAACAGTTCGGCTCCACCGAGACGAACAGGCAGTAGCAAGCGCATCGGTACTAAGACGGCTCTATATTGCACCGGGAAGCCCTTGGGAGAACGACTACAATGGATCCTTCAACGGAAAATTGAGAGATGAATGCCTGAACCGCGAAATATTTTACATACTGAAAGAAGCGCAGGTGCTGATCGAGCGATGGCGATGGTACTACAAACACCGAACGCCCGCACTCTTCTCTCGGGTATCGCCTGCCCGCGCCCGAAGCCGTCTTGCCTCAACAGCCACCTTTAGTTTACGCTGAAAGCGTGGCCGGACTCTAACTCTCAAGCTGGACCACTCAATGAAACCCGGTCATGACCAAACGGGCTATTTACTACCCGTTGAGATTAGGCCGTCAGCAATAATTGCGAATACCTCGTCCTTGTACCTCTCGACCAGAAATGCCTCATTATTGCTAAGCATAACCAGTGACACTTCGGGCTCAGTCAAAAGCAGGTAGTAGGCATTGTAAATCCCGTTGCTGCCGCCTGCGCCAACTGCACGTGATTGAAAGGTTTTTGATGTGCCCATGACCGTCGACAGCCATGCATCGCGAAAGTGGTTTGATAAAAGATCTTTGCCATGGAAGGCACCCATCCAACGGCCTATATCGTCGGCCGTGCCGACCATGCCGCCATTGCCCCTCAGGTTCCACGAGGGCCCATCCTCGAGCCATCCTCTGTCTACTGATGGCATTGGCCAGAGTTGGCCGTCCCTGCAGCCGTCAATCAACTGCTGAGCATCAAGGTTTGGCGAGACATATCCAGTCTGCTGCATTCCCAAAGGTGTGAAGATGTGTTGCCGGAGAAAATGTTCATAGGGCGTGCCCGCGGCCACTTCTATGATAGCAGCCAGTAGTGAATATCCGAGATTTGAATAGTGGCGTTCGGCATCAGGTTCATGTACCTGCCTGGCGCCGGCGGCTCTTTGGAGCAGCTGGTGCCGATCAACGGGCTCATAATCCCAGTCGAGCGAGTAATCTGTGGGCGCACTTGACTTATCGATAGTATCTGGAAGACCGGATCGGTGTTCAGCCAGCATGCTAATAGTAATGTTTTGCAGGTCTGACGCCAAACCCGGAAGGTACTCGCCGATAGGATCGTCCAGAGCCAGCTTTTGTTGATCCGCAAGTTTGAAGATTGCAAGTTTGGTATAATCTTTTACCAGCGAGCCGATCAGGTAAACGCCACCTACCCGTATCGGATCACCAGAGCATCCTGAATGTCCGTATGCCTCGCGAAACAGTGTTCTCCCGCGAACAGAAACCCAGATCTCACCAGAAAATCCATCCTCCGCTTTCTGTTCGAAAAACGCTTGAAGGCGGTCGGCAACTGCTTTTTCGGCAATGACAGCGCGCGCTTCTGAATTGGGGGCGTTTGGTGTCACGCCGGTCAGACGCGGCTGTTGTGCTGCGCTTGTCAGGCCGCACCCGCACAACAAGACTGACAGGAAAGCTAAGCGGCGCATGTGGTGACGTGACCTTTCTAGTGCAGCATAGGATTTCCCGTGTTGGGAACGTTGCCCACGAGCTAGTCGCAGCATGTCAAGGACCTATCAACGACCCAGCGCGTGTAGAGAATGGCTTGGTGAGAGGTCCGGACGCCGCATTCTGAACGCGGCTTGACTGACCTGCTGCCCAAATCTTGGACCGTTTGAGCTGAGAATTTTCTCATTATGATTTGGCTGTCATGAGGAGGAGTTTCAATGAAGAAATCGCGGTTCAGTGAGCAGCAGATTGCGTATATTTTGAAGCAAGCGGATGACGGATTGAGTGTTGAAGAGGTCTGCCGCAAGGCCGGAGTTTCGCAACAGACCTATTATCGCTGGCGCAAGAAATATTCTGGCGTGAATGCCTCGATCACATAATCATTCACGATGAGCTCCATTTTCTTGAATACTGAAAGCTTACGCCAATTATTTCAATACGGCGCGCACTCATCTTGGTTTAAACAAGATGCCCCGCAAACGAGGCGTATTGAGCAAACGGCTCGGTCCGATCCATCCCGCATCTCGGAGGATTGCACCACGAATATGCGAGAATCTGATTTTCGGTAAGCACAGCCGTTGTTTTACCCAATCTTCGCGTGGTCAATCGCAAATTTTAATTGTCGTTCCGGATCGTAAAATTGCCTTCCGCAACGAGGCCGGGAAAGCGAGTCTCGCCGTTTTCACACTTGTTTCTACCTTCGGTTTCGGAGGCGAACCCCGCACGCACACGGTCGCCGGACCCTGTGCCGCCTTCCTTCACTGCCGCAAAAAACCAGTCGCCTTCGCTTACGCCGGCTTGCACCTCAGCCGGACCGGCCACGACGACGCGCGATGCATCCGGCGAAACCCACAAACAGGTTGCTTTTGCGTGGACGGATAATGCTTGCGCGCCGCCATTTGCTTCCCGGCTGTATTGAATTGACCCCTTGACGCCGCTACGCGTGTCAATCGCATTGACGGTCATGCCGAATGTAATGCCGCCTGCAACTATCTGCTCACCGCCGCCTGTGACCTTGGGTTCCGCGGCGGCCGCCAGACTTGTTCCGATGATGCTGGCGATGGCGATCGTCTTGAGCAACTTCATGTCACTTTATTCCTTTCATCACACTTTCGGCGCGTCGTCAGAGCGCGAAAACCTCCGCCACGGGAAAACTCTCTTGGCGGAGGCATTCGGCTGCGTTCTCCCCGACGCAATTTTCTCCCCCAATTTATGGTATTTCTTATTTTGCATTATTTACTTTTTGGATTGAGTGTATCTCGAAGATTCGCGGCACCCATTACTCAATTTTCGCCCGGCCCCCCTCAATTTTCGCAAAAGCCGCGCTTTCCGTGTCGAAGCGGCGCTGTAAATGCGCCATAAACAAGACAATGCATCGATTGGCTGAAATGCTATTGAGTAATCGCATGCGGTGAGGCTGTTTGGGCGTCAGGATGTTCATTGAGCGCAAAAACGAATTTGATACGCTGTTATCGCTGCATCGGGACGCCGTTAAAGGGCGCGGCGCCATTGCGCTCGTTCGCGGCGAAGCGGGCATTGGCAAAACGTCGCTGATTTCGGCTCTACGCGAGCGGATCGGCGGTGATCAGCCGATCTATTGGGGCGCGTGCGAAGCGCTTTCCACGCCCAGACCGCTGGGCCCGCTCTACGACATGGTGAGTGCTTTTCCCGACAAAATCGTTGATTTGCTGGAGAACGGCGCGTCGCCAAACGACCTGTTCTCGGCAATCGCGAAGCAGCTTGAGGAGGACGCCCGTGGCGCGGTTTTTGTCATTGAAGACATACACTGGGCCGATTTCGCCACCCTTGATCTTTTGAAATATCTTGGACGCCGAATTTCCGCAATCGCTATGCTGATGGTCGTGAGTTTTCGCCATGACGAGGTCGTCGATAATCAGAGGTTAAACAAGGTTTTGGGTGATTTCCCGGCGGCGCTTACGACCAAGATGACCTTGCAGCCATTTTCTAAATCTGGCGTGCGCAAACTTTGCGCCGCCGCCGGGGAAAAAGACCGAAGCGCAGAATATTATGAGGTCTCCGGCGGCAACCCGTTTTTCGTCAACGAACTCTTGGCGAGCGAAGAAAACCCGGGCGATTCGCTGCCGGCGTCGATTAAGGACGCCGTTAACACGAGACTTTTGCGCCTATCGGCTCTTGAACGGGAATTCCTGGAAACATTGAGCCTCCTGCCAGGATCCATTCCAAAAAAAATTCTTCAGCCGTTATTCGGCGATCAGGGCGAATTATTTTCGATGGCGGCGCTCGGTCGCAAACTTCTGGTTGAAGCGGGTTCGAGCGACCTGCGTTTTCGCCACGAACTGGCGCGGCTGTCGACCATGGCGCGAGTACCGCCGACTCGGCAGCGGGAAATTCACGCGCAAATTCTGAAGGCCCTGCTTGACGCCAATGAGTTTTCGCCCGCTTTTGATGCGCTTGTTCATCACGCTGCCGGCGCGCTTGATGCTACGATGGTCCTGAAATATGCGCCGATGGCGGCGGAAACAGCAGCCGCCATCGGCGCCCATCAGGAAGCCGCGGCGCATCTTTCGACGGCAATGAAGTTTGTTGATGATGCGGAAATTGAGCAGGCCGCAGAGATATACGAAAAATGGGCCTACGAGGCCGGGTTATCATTGCGAATTGATGATGAAGTCCTAGATGCGCGCCGCCACGCCATCACGCTCTGGCGGGCGCTTGGCCGCAAGGACCGTGTCGCCGACAATTTGCGCTGGTTATCTCGCCTGCACTGGTATCGCGCAGAATCAGCCGAGGCGACACGCTATGCCGATGAGGCCGTCCGGATACTAGAAGACGCGCCGCCGAGCGCCGAGCGGGCAATGGGATACAGCCTGAAATCCCAGCTTTTTATGCTGAGCGACAGGATGGAGGACGCGGTAGAATGGGGCGAAAAAGCCCTGAAGCTCGCTGATCAGTTCGACGCAACGGAAATTCGCGTCCATGCACTCAATAATGTGGGTGTTGCTCGTGCTTTTCGTAATGATCGGACTGGCGTGGACATGCTGGAAAAAAGTCTCGCAATTTCTATGGAAAATGGATTCCACGAGCACGCGGCCCGCGTTTATACGAATTTGTCCGAATATGGTGTGGAATTTAAAGAATTCGATTTGGCCGAGCGTGTAATCATGGAGGGTATCGCTTTTGACACCAGAAATGATCTTGATTCCTGGACGCATTATCTGGTCGGAAGACAGGCTCAATTGCGTTGCGAACAGGGCCGACTTTACGATGCAAGAGCAATTGCGGAAGGCGTGCTGCAACTCGAGCGTCAAACGAAATTGATGAAATTGCCGTCCCGGCTTGTTTTGGCGAAAGTCAAGACGCTATTCGGTGACGATAACGCAAATCAAGTTTTGGGCAACGCCACAGACCATGCCTCTGCGACTGAAGAACCGCAACATATTGTTCCCGCCCATCTCACACGGTTGTTATACGCTTGGCTTAACAACCAGCCGCGCATGGCGGAGGAAAGTCTTTATGCGGTGTTTGATATTGGAGCCGAAGTGATGCATCTCTGGCACCGAGGAGACGTTGTGATATGGGGAAAGCGGTTCGGGTATCAGGTTCCTGAAGAATTCTTGGTTGACTTGCCGGCCCCAATGAGACTGGAGATCAATGGCGATATTGCGGGCGCGGCTGCGAAATGGAAAAAACTTGGCGCGCCAGTTTCGCACGCTTTGGCCTTGTCACAATCGGCGGAGCCAAAGTTGTTGGCGCAAGCGATCGAAATCACCCAGGATATTGGCGCCGCTGCGATTGAGAAAACTGTCCTACAACGCGCAAAATCCATCGGCGTTGACGATAAACTTCCGAACCGGCGGCGCGGCCCCTATAAGGCGTCGCGCAATCATCCCCTCGGACTCACCCAGAAAGAACAGACCGTCCTGTCGCTGCTGGTCGAGGGACGATCCAATCCCGAGATTGCAGATATCACGTCGCGCTCCAAGCGAACGATCGAGAATCACGTTTCGTCAATATTGCGCAAGCTGAATGTCGAAAATCGCATGGATGCGACGATATTGGTCCAGAGCGAGCCGTGGTTGTTGCCAAACGGGGACAAGTCTTCTGGCGCCTGATGCAGATTTTTTGAATCACCCGCTTGTGAGTGTGTTATTGCCAGTCTTCAGGTAAATCGCCGGCACGCGGCATGTTGTTGTAATTCAGATACTCCGAAGTGACGCTTAAGGATGACGCATTACTGCTTTCGTCTATTTCAAATGTCGCAATCATAGGCGAGCCTGCGGGATTAACCCATTGTTGCTCAAAGCGAGTGTCCGCAACCGACTTCATATACCAGTTGGTCGCGTCGCCCCACATGGAGCCAATCATAATATAACCGTCCGGAATCGGACGGTCCGGATTGGGGCTTTTCGCCGGTGCGACAAAGAGTTTCCGATCTGATTGGTCGGGCAACGCGTAAAGACCGTAAAAGCGTTCTAGATCAGAGCGAGGATCGCCGAGCGCATATTCTTCTCCTGGCGCCGTTTGATTCGCATTGGCGTCGTCTTCGCTTACAGATGCGGAAATACCGGAAGCTTTTTCAATCGCGGCGGACAGGGAATCGGTCATCTCAACCGCGAGCTTTTCTTGTCCGTTGCCGCACATGGCCACGGCGGACTCACGGGTCAAATCGAACGACGCTTTTTGCTCGTTTGTGAGTTTTGAATCTGCCAGCTGTTTATCAAGTTCCATCAGCCGGTGCGTGCATAATTTCATGCCGCCTTCGACGGCGGCACCTGCCGCCACCGCATTTTCCGAATTGGCGTTCGCCTGCTCTGTTCCGCTGTCCGGCGAAGAGGGCTCGCCGCCGCAGCCGGCAAGCGCCAATGTCACAGCAATAACAAGACTATTCCAAATTTTCATGATCTCAACCATCCAGTTTCGCTACCGCAATTGCGGCCAGTCTTTATCGGCATACTCAGCGAAATCGCGCAAATATTTCGGATCGTCGTCGCCAAATTTGCGCAGCGCCATTTGATATTTTCGCTCCGCCCACATGATTTGCGAGAGGCTATCCTGGAATAGTTTGCTCTTCTCCTCTTCCGGCAAGGATTCCGAGCGCGTTTCAAGGATTATTGCCTGGGCATGGGCGTAATCGATCAGGTCACGCGTCGATCGGGCGGCTTTTTCATTCCGCACCGCCTGCGCCTTCACCGTGATCCGCGTCAGGAGCTTGAAGTAGAGATCGCCCATTTCAGCTTGGGGCACATCTTTCGCGTCTGGCAAGTCTTCGAAAAAGGCGATGGTTGCGCCATCGAATCTACTTTTGGCGGCGGTCTGCGCAAGGGACGCATCTGTTGCTTCAGTCCCCGTCGATGTGGACGCTTTGTCTCCGCCGCAGGCCACAACGAATAGAAGGCATGAGCACAAAAAAAACGTAGACGCGAATGTGCGGGGATCAAACATCATCATTCCTCATACAGTTTGACGACCGCCGAGCAGATAAGTTGCAGCCCGACAATTGTCGTTGCATTCGTGGCGCGCCGTTTGTAGTGCGCGACCAGGCCTGTCGCCACGTGGTCGCGAATGCACGATGTCTCGTTCTGGTAATCCGGATCGGCAAGCGGCGGCAGGAGCGGTAGCGGAAGTTTATGCGTATCTATGTCTTTCGTCGTCTCCTTGAGCTCATCGACAAGCTGCCCCTGGCCATTGATGCGGTACGCGGTTAGGATCAGTTGATCCAGACCGTCAGTAAGCGTTGCTTTAGGAGAAAAATAAAGATCCGTGATGTATCCGCCATCAAGATTGGCGACGCGGCTTCCCATGACATACAAGCATGTGCCTGCCTCTTTTTCCCAATCCGTACCGGTGCTGTCGTCATCGATCAGCATTCGACACGCCATTCCTTTATCTGTTCGCCACCCCACACGCTGTATACCGGCGCCGGGCGTCGAAACTTTAAGGATTCGCGACAAATCGCCTGGCCGGCCCGCCAATTCGGTTGTGTAAGAATTATCATGGTTGATCCGCCATCCGATGACGCGCCGTTTTCCGTCGTCGGATGGATCTTCGGTCGTTTCGGCGGCCGGCCGCGGCGCCGACGATTCGGCGCTGGACTCGCCGCCTGTCTTGGCTTTCTCGATATCACTTGCGCCGCCAATTTGCGGATCAAGCTCAGTATTCTCGGCGAGAACAGGCCCGTCGCGCGCGGGCTGTCCCGTCAACGGACTATCTAGAGACGCGCCGGCCCGGATCGCTGCGATTTGCGAGGCTGAAAGCGTCCGATCATAAAAGCGGAAATCATCAAATCGCATGCTTTTCGCCATGGACATGTTCGAGCCATCGCGCACGCCGATCCACAAATGCTCGCTCGCCTCGCCTAACGTGCTCAGGTCCATTTCCTCCGTGCTGGTGACGCGCTGGTCGAGATAAAGCGTTGCCTTGCTATTCGCCGCATCCCAGACGCCGGCGATAAACACCCATCGCTCCGGGGGAACCCCAGTACCAGCATGGACGATAAGGCAATGTTTTCCGCATTGCATTTGCACGTTGCGGCCCCAGATATTCAGCCAAAGATGGGAACCATTGCCGATCATGGGCGCTTCGGCGTCCCAGTCTTCGTCGGTATAGACCCATCCAGTAAACGTGAACTGTCCGTATTGATCTTTATCGAGCTGAACGGGCAGGCGCAGGACAACGTCGCCGTCGAACAGGCCGGCCTGTCCGAAACGGCCCTCGGCGTAGCTGATGCTGGCGGGGGTTTCGCCACGCGATCCCGGCGCCACGGCTTCCGCCTGAACGCCGTTCGATCCGCTATTGGCGAGCGAGCCGTCGAATTTGAGGTGAACGATGGGCTGCTGGGCGAGTACCGGCGTCGCGACGCCCAGCGTCATGGCCGGGAACAGTACCGCCATGGCCAAAATCAAACCATGCAGGAAACATATGCTCCTCGCCTCAAATACGTTCCTCTTCATTGCGGGCATGGGATGACCTCGAACGTTTCCTTCGGATTTGACGGGTTTGTCAGTTCTTCAATTTCCACGCGGTTTTCATATTCAAATTCGTCGTATATGCGCATCAGGCGCGAATTGAACGCCGGCACGGTCGTTTGCTCGCGCGACAGGAATTTTTTCTCGCCCCCGCCCGGTGAGAAGGCGCGCAATACGTCCTTGAAATTGAAATATTGCAATGCGCGCGGGCATGTATCGGAAAGAGAAGTCAGCGCGTTTCTCGTCTGCACACGCCAGGTTGAGCGATCAGCGTCTGTAATGATGCTGTCGTCCGGCCAGAAATCCTGTTGCCTGATATTTTCCAGCGTCAGTGTATGAAAATAGGACTGCCAGCCAACATCGGCGCGCTGATATTCATCAAGTGAATTCAACGGATCGCCCCAGTATCCACCAGTCATAAGATATGTGTTGGAAAAGGGTCGCTGGGTGAATTCAAGATCATGGTAGCCCAGAATGTACCCCAGTTTCTCGGCGAAATATTCGGCGAACCCTTCGTAGAACGCAGTGCAGTGGTCGTCGACTAGCCCATGGGTATCGCCACCGTTCAATAGTAAGGTTTCTGTAAGGCAGATCTCTCCCTGGCTGTAATTATACGCCCAGATGTGACCCAGCTCATGCAACAGCGTTGCGGCATCGAAATCGATCCCCCAATCGAACTGGTCGCGCACTGAATTTCTGACAATATAGATGACCTTGTTCGTCGGATTGGCATAGCTCGACTCACTTGCGTCACCGACCCGGCCGTTGTGCGGATATTGAATCTTGACCTTCGTCTTGAAGGCGTATTGCGCGCCCTGCGCTTTCATCCAGTCAATTGCATCACGATAGACCCGCCAGATTTGCGCATGACGATAGGCTTCAAAGTTTCCAAGGTCGCCGGTTGCCCCGTCTTCGAATAACTGAAGCCCCATTTCCCACATCCCGGACGTGCGGTCTTCATGCTCTGCGAGCACATAGGGCTTGACCTTCGTGAACTCGTTCATCGCATTTTCGTGGCGCACCTCAAGATCGTCATCCTTAAACCGCGTTCTGACTTTCAACTGCCGCGGCGCGCAGGATTTCGTGACCGCAATGCGATAACAGCCATTGGCGTCAGTACGGACGCTGTCCCATGGGGCGTAATTCACCCAGACGCCGGCGACTTTCCGCCGCCCGCTGACAATCACCTCGACGCCTTCAAGCGGCGCCTGCGCCCCGTATTTTCGCGATAAACTGTCCAATTCAGGCGCCACCGCCAACTGGCCCTGGACGATCCAGCGGCACTGGTTTCCCAGATCGCCGGAAACGATATCCGCGTCGCGATTGCATGAGCCGAGCGCCGGTTCGTCTTCGGGCGTTTCCCCTTTGGCGCGCTCCAGCGCGCTGTTCGCGTCCATGTCAGGTTGAAACGGGCGCGAAGACGGCGATGGGCGCGCATTCCGCGCCGTTTCAACATCTTCTTCCAGTTCATCATTCGGCAAGTCGTCCGGGGCGATTATGTCGCGCGTCGCCGGATCCGCGCCCGAGAGCGGGTTGTCGCCGAGGACAGCCTCGTCATCCGGTTCCGTTCTTTTCAGCGGCCCTTCAAGGCCGTCTTCGGTTTCGCGCTCATTTGCATTCGCATCGCGTTCAGCTATCTCGATATTTTGCGCTTGCTGGTCAGCACTACCGTAAAGCGCGTCGAGCTGATCAAGGCTCAGCGCTTTGTCGTAGATGCGCACGTCATCCATGCGCACGTTTCGAATGCTGGACTTGCCCGCATACTGGGCGCCGAGCCAGACACTGCGGTCAGGCGATAAATCATTGTCGGGATTGAAGTCGGCGCTCTTTGATTCGCCATTCAGATAGAGCGTAGCCGTGGCGTCGGCCGCATCCCAGACGCCAGCGACGAAAACCCACTCTTCCCGCGGGACGGCGTCTGACGACGTGAATCGAATGCCGTTTGAACGGTGCGTCCCCATCCATAGCTGGCCGGCAAAATAATACAGTCTGAGGAACGAATTATTCGACGCGAAATGCGCGGCGCCGTTCGAAAATTCTTCTTCGACATAGACCCACGCGGTGAACGTGACTTTCGGAAAGGCACCAAGAAATACGTCCAGGGGAATATCGACGCTCCGACCGCCAGCGAAACGCAGCGCCTGTCCGTCCCGGCCGCCGACAAAGTTCGGCGGCTCTCGGGAAATACGCCCGTCGCTCGTAAACATCCGCGGCGCAAGCCTCGGCTGCGTGCCGGAATTTTCGAAATCGCCCTCAAATTTCAGGTGAACGCGGGGCGCCGGAAGCGATGCTGGGGCAGCAGCAGCCTCCTCTGCATGAGACTTGCCGCTACTGAAATTACAAATGCCTACAACGCCAATAGCAAGCAGCAATATTCGAAAAAACATAACGGCTCCCCATAATTATGCATTAACGCTGCCATTGCTTGCAGGTGCGCTCAAGTCATGAGCACCCCTAATTTTCATGAAATCTTGTCGCTGATGAAAATTGCGTATGGCGTTCGGTTGCGGTCGCCATGCCGTGTCAATAGCGTGAAGTGCGGAGATTCTTTGCCGTGAGGGGAGTATTATGAATACACGTAGTTCACGCATAGTTGCCGCAATGACAGCATTGTCCATTGTCTGTGCGCCGGCCATGGCGACGGCAAGCCCAGAGGAAGCGGTGCAAACATACCGTGAATTTCTGAAGGTTCGCGACAATGCTGACAGCATTCAGGATCTCTATCCCTTCATGCTGTCGCGTCAGGTTGATCAGCTCAAAGAGATGCCCGAAGAGACGGTCGAGTCGATGGCCCAGAGCGTTCTCAATCCGCCGAATGCGGATCAGTTGAGAGAACCGGAAGGCGAATTCGCTCTTGTCTCGTCAGCGCGTGACGGAGATGAAATTACGCTTGTGCTGGAATCGGTCTCGGAACAAGACGGTGTGCGCGAAAGCCTGACACGCAAGGTCAAGCTTATCGAAGAGGCCGACGGCTGGAAAATTACCAACCCGACTCCAAGATCATGGCGCGTGACCGGACGCATGCCGACCGATATGAGCGCCATCGATTTGCCTAAACAGCCTGGGCCGGCGGCCAAAAAATGGAAGACCAAATTCAGTGGTGGGGCCGGTGAGCTGGGTCTTGTCGCTGAGGCCGTGATTACCGAACACAACAGCGCCGTCGACGATTTTATGCGCTGGGATCCGCGCGGTCATTTTCTTGCTGTCGGCGATGGTGACGGGATGACATATCTGGCCCTTCCAGATCTGAAACCCTTGTGGGTGTCGAAAGCAAAAAACGGCGGATCGGCGTACGGAACGATTAGCGCCGATAGCAAGTGGCAGGCAATAACGCCCGGCAGTAATCCTGCCTTTCTTCCCTTGGCGTTCAGCCTTGAAAAAAAACCGCCGGCGGATGAATATTATTTTTTCGAACCGGCCTATGCGGCTGTCGCCAACGCTTCTGGTCGCGAAAATGTGCGCGGCGTTCGATTTCACGCGTCGGAACCGGTGATCGCCATCGTCAACAGAGGGGCCGACGGGCACGCGATCTTCTTTCAGCCGGCGCCTGGCCTTATCGAAAACACGGCGAATACGGACGATCTCAAGCAATGGCCAATTGACGCAGAGCCCACGCGCATTGCCTGGTCCGGTAAGGGCGACCGGCTCGCCTTTGTCCGCGGACATAGTTCAAGTGCGGCGGAGATTGAAATTCGATCTTATCCTAATGGTGAAACGATCGGCGTTGTCGCCGGGGAAGGGTTTGGTCCCGGCGCAATGTATTTCAGTCCTGACAGCGAAATGCTTCTGGTGACGGGCGCCGACAATGACGGGTTTCGCAGCATCGTTTGGGGAATCGGTTCGGAGAAAGCAGCAGGCGATTTCGCAGGCGTTCGCTTCGGTGCCTGGGCGCCGGATAATGAGCACCTGTTTGCCATCAAGAGCGGCGGCGTATCGGTCGAAACCGGACTGGATGACGTCATTCACATAATCAAACCGGGCGTGGACGAGCCCATCGCATCAATGACCGCCTTTCCGCAGGGCGAAGGAAGATATCCGTCGCAAATTCGGGCGATCAGCGTCAGTCCGAACGGGCGTTATCTCGCCGCCGCCGCATCAACAACGTCTGGCGAAGGAGAAAAGCAGTTCACCGTGAAACTCTGGGAAATTGCCGGCAAATAACAAGTTGCCCCGACCACAAGTCGCACTGCCACAGTGCCACGATTGAACAGGAACCACCATGCCGAAAGGCCATTATGACGGGCTGAACATAACATCGAAGGGCGCGGATGGCGCGTTGCCGATCACGCTTGAAATGCGGTCTTCGAAAACGGCCGTGTTCATCAATCTCGCCCTCGCGATCGTACTTGTGATTTTTGCTTTCAACGTCAATGCGATGATTCCCGACTATATGGTCGGCGGCGCTGACGCTCCGGTCCGCACATGGCTTCCGCTGATCTTTGGCGCACTCTCGCTACTCTTTGGCGCACGCGCGATTCTAGGCTGGACCGGAGGCGGCGCCGACATAAGCGTCAGCCGGGAACGCGTTGCGTTCCGCTATCGCTCCCTCTTAGGCAAACGCGAATGGACTGAACCCTTGAGCCGCTATCAAGGGGTCCGTTGGAAGCGCTTCGCCATTCATGAAGACAGAGCGTCGGAGCGTGTCAGAACGCGCTACAGGCATGTGATTGATCTCGTTCACCCAGACAAGAATAAAACCGTCCCGCTATTCGCGCGCGAGACCGGAAAGGCCGACGCCGGCGCGACCTTTGCTCTGGCGCGCAAGGCGTTCGCGGCGAAAAACTCTACGGCCGGCGAACGCGCTGAACTGGAAGCGGAAGCAGCGCGGCTCGGCAAACAGGCAAGTGCGGACGATCCGCGCGCCCACTGGGAGCGTTTTGCAGCGCTGCTGGAATTGTCGGCGATCGACGCCCGCGACGGCGCTGAGACCGTTCGGGCAGCGGAAGACATCAACAAATCCGTCAAACAACTAGCGAAGGAAGGCAAGATCAACGCCGACTGGCGCTCAACGCCACCGCCCGCGTCACTCGATGTGCAAACCTTTGGCGATCCATCCGACCCGGCGTCGCAGGAATTGCGCGTGCTCATCCGCGCCGGGAATACGCCGAGGGTGCTATTATGGGCGCTCGGCGCCGTCGCCGCCGTTCTCCTGGTCGCCGGCGTTTTCAATATGCATTTCGGATCCCTCTTCGGCGCTTTTCTGTTCGGCGGTGCCGTTTACGGCATCCGCTATCTTGAGCGTTCGAAACCACGCCAGATCACGGTTACACGTCAGGAATTGCGCTACGATGATCCACTTGTGAACTCGCGCAGCTTCGTCGCACCGCTCGGCGACATAGGAACGATTTCCATCAGAGATCGCGACACTGAAATTCTGCGCGCCACCTGGACGTTGAAACTTTCCGGAAAAGAATTGCTGGTCTCGACGGATAAACTGGAAAGACCGGTCGCCGGCGGCGCGCCCGAAGAAGGACTCGCATGGCTGCGCGATTATCTCACCGCAGCCGTCGCCAAAACGTAATTCTTAATTGAGGGGATTTCTCCGTGCAAGAACAAATAAAAATCATTCGCTTTAAGCTGCTTCCTCGCCTCGCTCTTGCCGTTTGTGGCGCGCTGGCGCTGGTGGCGTGCGGAGAAGGACCTGCTGTTGAAGGCCAGACTGCAGAGCCATCACAAGCAGAAACGCCATCCAGCCGGTTCAAGCCAAACATCAATAATTTTGAATTTTCATTTACCGGCGATCCGGTCAGGCAATACGCATTTGAGAAATCAGATCTAATCCTCACCGGCGGGTGCCGAAAAGAAGCGGGCATTGGGATCGGGTTTACCGACACGTCGAAAGCGACGGGACCTGATCTCTTTCATTTTTCCTTCGGGGACGACGGGTCCAGCCCGGGGGCAGGCGACACTGGTTCGTTCAATCTCGGCAAAGTTGAATGGATGAATGGACAAAAATTCGATCCCGAAATCAGGGCGCATGTCGCCAACATGTTTATCGGCGATGGCGTTCTGACCATTGAAGCACATTCGGGCCGCGGCATGGGCGGGCGCATGGTTGGACGCATCGAAGGCGACGTCCAGAATGAAAAGTCACGTCAAACGGCATCTGTGACCGCGACCTTCGACATAAATTTGGCTTGTGTGGAGTAGGTTTGAAGCGGCGCACTTTACTACGTTAAAATTCTTTCGCCGAAATTGGGTTGTGTTCGTCTTTTTATTATGCGCTTCGGATGTCTACTTTAGGCTGACATTTCTATGAATCATTCAACCTTTTGATGTCCGCAATTGCGTTGTCATTACTAAAAACCCGATTGGCGGCCAGCTTGCGTAATTTCTTCCCTGCAGCCATTGTCCCTTCCGAAAATTCGATTCAAGTTTAGTCTTGCGTAAAATATCTCGAATCGCGAAGCTTGATGCGTGAATGAGTGGCTGAACATTGTCATTGGGTCTCTGCTGGATGTGGCGCGCCCCAAAGCGGCGTTGCTGGCTGAGAACACAGTCCTAAGACATCAGGTTGCGATTTTAAGGCAAAAAGCTCCGGCGCATCTGCATATAGGGCGAAGAGATCGGTTATTTCTTGCCCTGCTCTACCGATATTTCCCCGACGTGCTCGACGCCATTCATATCGTCCGCCCTGAAACTCTGGTGCGCTGGCATCGTATGGGCTTTCGGGCGCTGTGGCGCTGGAAGTCGCGATCGCGCGGAGGGCGGCCGAAAGTCTCAAAGGAAATACGCGACCTTATTCGTGAAATGAGCTTGGCAAATCCCCTCTGGGGCGCACCGCGCATTCATGGCGAGCTAATGATGCTCGAGATCGACATCGCACAATCTACAGTCGCCAAATATATGATCAGGAGAAGAGGCCCGCCGTCACAGAGCTGGAAAACGTTCCTCCGCAATCATGCGGATGGCGTCGCATCTTGTGATTTTCTTATAGTCCCGACAATTGGCTTTAAACTTCTCTATGCCTTCATCGTCCTCGGTCACGGTCGGCGTAAGCTATTGCATATCGGCGTCACGGCGCACCCGACAGCAGAGTGGACGGCGCGACAACTCACCGAAGCATTTCCCTGGGATCACGCCCCCGCTCATCTGATCCGGGATAATGACGCCATTTATGGCTCTGTGGTTAAAAAGCAATTAGCTGCTATAGGCATTCGAGACGGTCCGACAGCATTCAGATCGCCATGGCAAAATGGCTATGTCGAAAGGTTGATCGGCTCTATCCGGCGTGAATGTCTCGATCACATAATCATTCGCGATGGAGATCATTTACACAAAATTCTGAAAGCTTATGTGAATTATTATAATTCAGTGCGGACGCATCTCGGGCTGAACAAAGATTCTCCGATTTCCAGATCGATACAGCATACCGGACGCATTAAATCGATTTCACACCTCGGCGGGTTGCATCGTGAGTATGCCAGATTCGAGTAAACGGCAGGGACAACAGCCTTATGGTCAATAGCACATGGCTGGCAAAGGCGTTGGGAAAGAAGTTCGCGTCAATCGACAAGAAAGACGCTGCGGGAGATGTAGAGCGATTTATTTGTCCGCAAGAATCGGAACGACTCTTCAAACTCCGGAATATGAAGTCTTTACGTTTGAAATTGTCGTTAATTATGCGACTCCAACGTTAAGCCGGAGGATCTTCCCGGAATAAGAATCGATTTTCGTGTTTTTATTGTGAGGGGCTGATCGCGGCACAGTAAATGTCGCCAAACTATTTCAATTAATTAGTGGAAAGAAATGTCCCAATTGGTGTCCTGAAAATCAACAATCCCGCCGTTAAATGATACAAAGACCAATCCTTCCGGTCCTGCCTCAAATCCATGTGACTCATTTTTCTTGAACATGACTCGAGCACCAGGATTTACCAGTGTTCCGTTTGTTTCATCATCTGAGAGCACGATAGCTGAGCCGCCGACGATATACATTTCGGCATCAACCTTGTGCACGTGCAACGGAATCTTACCACCTGCTTCGACCTTTACAAGCACAGATTGGGGTGATCCACGGTTTACTCCACCAGTCATCGGGAAACTTCGACGCCGCATAAATTTGGATGCTTTAGAGAATCCATCATCTCAATAGTAGGCATAGCATTCTGGCCTGACCCGTCGAAGTGATCCGAGCCAATAGTTAGACTCGGCAGGTTGTGCAGCGGCGGTCATGCCGCCACAGATACAGGGTAAGGCGATACATAGTAACTTGGCAAGATCGCTTTCGGCGCGGGTGGACGATAGCCAAGCGATGAATGCGGACGATATGTATTGAAGTGGCGCCGCCACCATTCGATGAGCGTCTTAGCCTCCTTCATCGTGTAAAATATCTCCCGGGCCAGAAGCTCATCTCTAAGTTTTGAGTTGAAGCTTTCACAGTATCCATTTTCCCATGGGCTGCCTGGCTCAATGAACAATGTTTTCACGCCAAGTCGTTCGAGCCATCCCCGCAACGCCCTCTCGATGAACTCAGGGCCGTTGTCAGAACGAATATGTTCTGGCGGACCATGCGACAGAAAGAGATCGGCGAGCACTTCGAGAATGATCCTCGCGTTGAGTCGGCGCTCCACTCGGATTGCCAGGCATTCCCGCGTGAACTCGTCGATGACGCACAACATCCGAAACGGTTTGCCGTCATCGGTTCGATCCATCACGAATTCATAACTCCATACATGATTGCGGTGTTGCGGACGCAGCCTCACGCAGGAGCCGTCGTTCAGCCATAAACGCCCGCGTTTCGGCTGTTTCTGCGGAACCTTAAGCCCCTCACGTCGCCAGATTCGGTAGACCCGCTTCTCGTTCACATGCCAGCCGTCGCGCCGGAGCAAGGCGGTGATGCGACGATAACCGTAGCGGCCAAACCGTTCGGCGAGAGAGATGATCGACTTCGTCAAAGCCTTCTCCCCCTGCCGGCCGCGCGGCTTTTTGCGTTGGGTCGACCGATGCTGGCCGAGCGTCTCGCAGGCGCGACGTTCAGATACGCCAAGCCCTTCGACAACCCGGTCAACACATGCCCGGCGTCGCGAAGGGCTTAGAAGTTTCCCTTGGCGGCCTCAGCGAGGATCAGCTTGTCGAGCGTCAAATCCGACACAGCCTTGCGAAGGCGCAGGTTCTCTTTCTCAAGCTCCTTCAGCCGGCGAGCCTGATCGACGCCCATGCCGCCATATTCGCGGCGCCACCGATAGTAAGTTTGTTCCGTCACGCCAATCGCACGCACCGCCTGGCCCGTGGTCTCGCCTCGGCTGAGCTTAACCTCAACTTCACGCAGCTTCGCTATAATCTCTTCTGGCTTTGATCTTTTCGCCATGTCTCTGCTCCTCTTTCAAGGCCGAGACTAACTGATTCACCGGGCCACTATCCGGGATTCAGACCAGCGTCAATTTGATTTTTGAGTCATCCTGCCACAGCTTAATTTACAGGCCGCTGCGCGGCCCAAACAATATGACGCCCGCGCCGACCAACATGATCCCGGCACCGAGAAAGTCCCAGCGATCTGGCCGCGCGCCTTCCACCAAAAATATCCACGTTATTGAAGCTGCGACATAAACCCCGCCATAGGCGGCATAGGCCCGCCCGGCGAAGGCCGCGTCAATGCGCGTGAGTAAAAGCGCAAACAGAACGAGGCTGACCACGCCGGGGCCAATCCAGAGCGGCGATTTATCGAGCCGCAACCACATCCAGAAGGCGTAACACCCTGCGATTTCAAAGAATGCTGCAAATAGATAATAGACTGCCGTCATCAATGGGGCCGCTTTCGTTAACAACTCACACGCTGGCGAATAACGTGCCCGATTCAGAGCATCGATCCAAGATCGGCGCTGACCGACGGATAGGCGCTGACCAATTGCTTGACGTCGCGAGACTTTAGCCCGAGCCGCATGGCGAGCCCGAAATAGTTGATGAGTTCGCCATATTCCGGACCGATCATATGCGCGCCGATAATTTCGTCCGTTTCCTTATCAATAAGAACTTTCGCCGCCGCGCAGGTCTCGCCGGTCCTGAAATTCGAATACCACTTGGCTGTATCCGTAAATGCGACGCGAATATCGCGGCCCGCTTTTTTCGCCTCGCTTTCGAGCATCCCGACGCGCACGAGTTCGGGAATGGTGAAGACAGCGCTCGGCACGCCGCGATAATCGGGCGTCGCGTTGTTGCCTTTCAACATGTTGGATGCGGCGACCTTGCCTTCAAAGACCGCGACCGGCGTCAGGGGCGCGCCTTGCGTCGCTGCCGCATCGCCGGCGGCGTAAACATTTTCATTGCTGGTGCTCTGTAAATACTCGCTTACGGAAACTCCTTTCCCGTCATGTTCAACGCCCGCGGCGTCAAGATCGAGATTATCGATCGCCGGGATACGGCCGGCGCCGTGCACCACCAGATCGACGGACCATCGCCGCTCTTCGCCCTTTCGGCGCGCCGACACGTCAAAACCGGCCGCGCTTTTTTCGATGGTGATCAATTCGGTTTCGTTAACGATCTCAATGCCGATCTCGCGGGATCGCGCCGCAAGCATATCGACAAGATCGGGATCGAACTGTTCAAGCTGGCGCGCGCCGCGATCGATAATGACAATTTCGCTACCGGCGCGCCGCGCAATATGCGCGAATTCAAACGAGACATAGCCGCCGCCCACAAAGAGAATGCGTTTCGGCAGGATTTCCAATTCCAGAAAGCCGGTGCTGTCGATCAGATGTTCACCACCGGGCTCGTCGATATGCCGCGGCCTGGCGCCGGTTGCAATCAAGAACTTCTTTGCCTGCAGGCGTTCGCCGCCTTGCAGTTCAATCGTGTTTTCATTGACGAAGCGTGCGGCTCCGTGCAGCGTTTCAACGCCATTCTTTTCAAGCCCGCCCTCGATGCGCGGCGGCATCTTCTCGGTAAAGGCGCGCTTGTGCGCCATCAACTCGGACCAGTTGATCGCAAGGCCGTTTTCATCAACGCCCTTGCCGCGCATCAAACGCGCTGCATCGATGATTTCGGCGCCGCGCCGCAGGATTTTTTTCGGATCGCAGCCGCGCAAAGCACAGGTCCCGCCATAAGGCAATTCGTCGATGACGGCGACGGACCAGCCGGCGGACGCGCATTTATTAGCGGCGGTATTGCCAGCCATGCCGACGCCAATCACGATAAGATCCTTTTCAATCATCTTTTTTCCTGCTTCGCTCCCAGCGATCAATAGCGGTCAATGGCCCGACGGGACAATGATGCTCCGCCGTGTGTCGCCCTGTCAGGATAGAATATAAATGATGGATCGAACGCATCTCGCACCCCGGCGTTGCCAGCAAGGCCGCGAGCAAAAAACACAAGCCGAGATGCGCGAAAAGATAAAGCTCAAAGACCCAAATTGCGCGGGCGAGCACAAGCGACTCTATCGCGCCCGTTTGCAAATATCCAACGCCGAGCGCAGCGAGCAATAACACAAAACTCACAAAGGCCGGCCATTTTTTCCAGTCGCGCGAGAATCCGATATTGACGACATAGCTGATCAGAAACAGCGCCGGCAGGATGCCGTTCCAGACCAGCGTTCGGATCGAGCCGTCACCTATCAACAGGTCGTCTCGGACGCTCCACAGACCGATAACGTAATAGATCGACATGGCGCCGAACGCGAAGCGGACGAAACGGCCGATTGGACCCGGTTTCGGCAGACTGCCGGGCTCTTCAAGTTTAAGATCGGTTGTCGCCATGGGCGCGCTCCAGTTCAACCCGCGCAGCAGGAAAGTTTGGTCACATCCTTGCCGAACCCTTGCGCTGCGAGTTTCAGCCCTTCGACGGTAGTGAGATACGGAAAGATCGTCTCGCCAAGTTCCGTTGCGGTCATGTTGTATTTAAGCGCCAGCACGATGGATTGAATCGAGTCCGCCCCTTCCGGCGCCAGAATTTGCGCGCCAAGCAAGCGATCCGCATCGGCGTCAGCGACAAGTTTGATAAGCCCGCGCGTATCACGGGCCGCAAGGGCGCGCGGCACCTGATCGAGTGGTGCAATTGAAGTTTTGACATTGAAGCCTGCCTCTTTGGCCTGGCGCTCGCTCAGCCCTGCGCCGGCGACCTGCGGATCGGTGAAGACCACCCAGGGCATCGCAGCGTTCTCGTAGACATGCGAATTGCTGTTGAGCGCATTCTTGGCGGCGAGCTTTGCGCCATAAGCCGCCATGTAAACGAACTGATCGCGGCCTGTAACATCGCCGGCGGCATAGACGCCCGGTTTGGACGTGCGCATCCTCTCGTCAACGACAATGCCGCCGTTAGGCAGCGTTTCGATGCCTGCTTCTTCCAACCCAAGCGAACCGGTATTGGCATTACGTCCGGTCGTCAGCAGAAGGTGTTTTGCATTCAATGTCTCTTCTTGGCCATCTACAGAAATCGTCAGAGATACGCCTTCATCAGAATTTTCAGCGCTGACATATGTCAATCCGCGTCGAACCACGATGCCCTCAGTTTCGAAATATTCGGTCAGCGCGTCTGAGATTTCCGGTTCGGCCTCCGGTAATAGTCGACTGCGGGTGACGATCGAAACTTTGGTTCCTGCGCGCGCGAACATCTGCGCCAGTTCGCAGCCAATGTAACCGCCGCCGACCACCATCAGGGATTTCGGCAGTTGTTCCAGTTCAAGCGCAGTTGTGCTCGTCAAATACGGCGTCTCGTCAATACCGGGAATTTGAGGAACGGATACTGACGAACCGGTAGCGATAATGGTTTTATCCGCGTTAATTCTCCGGTCGCCGACGATGACGCCATCATCGGTGATGCGCGCAGCGCCTTCGATATAGTCGATCGCCTCATAGGCGCTCAAAAGGTCGATATATTTCTTGTTGCGCAGCGTCGTGACGAGCTCATCTTTGTCAGCAATTAACGCGCTCCAGTCCGAGATATGGGCTTCACCAGTAAGCCCCTGAAACCGGCTCGCGGCGCGCGCGCCATGCAGCGCCTCTGCTGCGCGGATCATGGTTTTTGATGGGACGCAGCCTACATTGACGCATGTGCCGCCGATTGTTCCGTAACCAATGAGCGCTACCCGAGCGCCCTCTTCGGCGGCGGTAATCGCGGCGGAAAAACCGGCCGAACCAGCGCCGATAACGATTAGATCGTAAGAGCCTTGTTCTTCATTTGCGCGATAGTCGGTCATTGTGGCGGCCTTATTAACAAGCAAGTTCGAGCGCAGCTTTTGGCGGCCACGCGTGTTTCAACAACAAACTTGAAGCAAATATCTAGGCTTCAATTTCCGTCGCGGGATAGCCGACATTCGTGGAAGACGCTGCAATGTCAGCCGCAGTCGTCACCGCTGGATCGTAAACAACAGTCGCGATTTTGGTTTCATAATCCACTTCCACGGATTTAACGCCGTCTACGCGCTTCATCGCTTTTTTCACGGAAATTGGGCACGTCGCACAGGTCATTTTCTCAATTGAGAATTGCGCCGTCGCTTGCGTCGCTTCGGCGGAGGCGACAACGGTCTCTTCATTTGCAGAATTTGACATTGTGGCGAGTGCAAGCCCGCCAATTGCCGTTGCCGCAACTGCTGCCGTAAATAACAGTGTTTTCTTCATGATGGTTTCCTTTCAATAAAACAGCGGCGCCCAGTAATCGATGGTGGCCGCGAGCAAGACAAGAATGGTTGATATCCAAAGCGCCGCCTTGGTGAGTCGGGCGGAGTCGGGCCGTGCGCAGGCAGTTCCGTCTTCGCAAGGTTCCGCCTTTCGGAAATAGACATGCCAGAACCCCGCTGCGATGAAGACAGCTGCGATTCCGATGAACACCGGTTTGTAGGCTTCGAGCGCGGTCAGGCTGCCGATCCAGGCGCCGGATACGCCGAGACTGATCAGGATCAAAGGCAGAATGCAGCAGGATGACGCAAGGATCGCTCCAAGCGCGCCCCCGGCGGCGAACCAGCGCTTGCCGCTATTCGCTTCGATGAGGGGTTTCTCTTTATCGGCGGCTATTTCTGACATCTGCAAAGTACATCCCTAATGGTCTCGACTTTGATCCAGGCCCTTTGTAGGCTCTGTAGTCCCTACAGGATCAAGAGGGAAATTCGCGATGTCGTTCACGCTCGCGCGAGATCATTTAAAGCGCGGCGAACTCGCCCGCCGCTCCGGCTGTAATCTTGAAACAATCCGATATTACGAAGACATAAAGTTAATGCCCGAGCCGGCGAGGACAGAGGCCGGTCACCG